>BNJU01004610.1_pt1 | contig 113384 bp, 121 predicted proteins | sample 8539281 | NCBI WGS metagenome assembly BNJU01 (sample SAMD00202456, study PRJDB9452) | human saliva metagenome | isolation source: human saliva | place: Japan
CATTGTTTAGACATCAATCCTGAAAATAAAACAATTATCTTACTGATTCATCCGATGTTGTCTTCGGCAGAAGGGATGAGACAATGTATTGTAGAGGGGTTAAAAGGACAATATCGGCTTTTAATTCCCGATTTGTCTTCTCATGGAGAAAGCCAAGAAAGCTATCATTCTGCAAGAGAAGAAGCCAAGAAAGTACGACAAATATTGAAAGATAAAGGCGTACAAAAAATCAATCTGGCTTATGCGGCATCTTTGGGAGCTGTAGTTTTATTGTATCTTATAGAATATAAAGAAGTTAACTTTCAAAAATGTATTTTTGAGGGAGCACCACTTTGGAAAAATTCTTTTATCATGGAATTTTTTTTAAAAAAGATCATGTTGTCTAAGCATAGAATGGCAAGAAAAAATCGGGCTTTATCTATTGCGAAAATGAAGAAAATGTTCGGAGAAAAAGCTTCAGAGAAGATGACAGACACATTTATACATATGGATGAGGAGAGCATAAAAAATATGATTTATGATTGTGCCCATGTACAGATTCCAAAGTTAAGCCAAGAAAAACAGAAAATTTGTATTTTTTGTTATGGGGATAGAGAATTTGACTTAAAAGGAGCGAAGAAATTTCTTCCCCAATTTTTGCCTTATGCACATTTAATGCAGTGGAAAGGCTATGGACACTGTGAGCGTATCGTCAAGGATTCAATAAAATATGGTCATTTTTTAGAGGAACAAATTGAAATAGAGGATGAAAAAGTGTGAGAGGAGAATAAATGGCAAAAGAAGAATGTTTAATTTGTAAGGCTCCACTTGAGTATCTAAATGCTGATATTTTGATGGAGTGTGAGATTTGTCACAAAAAAGAAAATACTAAGACAAGATGTATAAATGGTCACTATGTGTGTAATGACTGCCACACACAAGGACTTGCAGCAATTATTGATTTATGTAGGAAAGAAACTTCCAAGAATCCAATAGCGATTATTGAAGAGATGATGGCACTGCCATTTTGCCATATGCACGGTCCAGAACATCATGTTATGGTTGGAGCAGCATTGCTTACTGCATACAAATGCTGGTGGAAAGATTGATCTCCACAGCACGCTGATAGAGATGATGAATCGTGGTAAGAGCGTTCCAGGGGGGAGTTGTGGATTTTGGGGGGCTTGTGGTGCAGGAATTAGTACAGGAATGTTTATTTCTATTATCTCACAGTCTACACCTATGTCTAATGAACCTTTTGCACTTTCGCATAAAATGACAGCAAAATCGTTGGAAGAAATCGGAAAGATTGGAGGACCACGTTGCTGTAAGAGAGATTCCTTCCTCTCTATTTTTACTGCCATTGATTTTGTTAAGGAGAATTTTAACATTACGATAGAGAAGCCAGAAGTTGTATGTAAATATTCAGCACAAAATAATCAATGTATTGGAAAACGATGCCCATTTTCAAAAGTCAATCATTTCAGTAAAAAATCCCCTGCGTGAGGTCTTGTTTGTTACGCTAGGTTATGTTGTAGAATCTATGGCGTAAGGAGGTGAAAGTCATGTCAAAATACACAACGGGAGAGTTGGCAAAGCTCTGTGGTGTTACAGTCCGAACAGTTCAATATTATGATCAAAGGAGAATCCTAATTCCAAGTGAGCTTTCTGAAGGGGGACGACGAGTTTACTCAGACAGTGAATTGAAGAGGATGAAAATGATATGTTTTTTGAGAGAATTGGATTTGTCGATTGAGGCAATCTCTCAAATACTACAAGAAGAGCATCCTGAAAAGCTACTCTCTCTTCTCATTGAACAACAAGACAAATTGCTTTCTGATGAGATTGGAAAGAAGAAGGAAAAATTGGCAAAACTTCGGGAACTAAAAAATGAGCTTGCCAGTAAAGATCAGTGTTCTCTCGAATCCATCAGTGACATGACCATAAGGATGAAAGACAAGAAAAAATTAAAAAAACTTCGTCAAATGGTATTTTTAACAGCATTGCCGATGGGTATCATGCAGTGGACTTGTATTATTTTTTGGATTGTCAAGGAGGTATGGTGGCCATTTGCCCTTTGTTTACTTATTGCAATTGGGTGGGGAAGCATCATGATTATCCATTATTTTAGTAATGTACAATACATTTGTCCAGAATGTCATCAAACATTTCGGCCATCTGTAAAAGAGCTGATTTTAGCAAGGCATACACCAACAACTCGCAAGTTGACTTGCACTAAGTGTGGTCACAAGGGATTTTGTGTGGAGATTTGGGGAGGAGAGGAAAAAACCGTAAAAAAGTAAGCGTAAGAAAAGAGCCAACCATCTGACTTGTCGGTGGTTGGCTTTTTCATCATTGATTATTTGCGGTCCTTTTGTGCACAGAGTTTAAATCTATTCTATAAAATTGAGTAAATCAGTTTATTTGACTGTCAGTTCACACACAGATGCTCGCTCGATCAGATGTGCACGCAGTAAAAATGTACTAATTGGTATGTGATTGAGTAAACTCGAAAGTGCAAAGAAGCTGCTTTTTCCAAGTTCAGACCGATCTTGTTGAATGGTTGTGAGCGGTGGGGATAGATGAGCCGCCAGCGGGAGATCATCAAATCCAACAATACTAATATCATTAGGTACTTGATATCCCAGTTGTTGGCACTGGGTGATGGCAGCACTGGCTATAGTATCTTGGCTACAAATAATAGCCGTCATTCCACTTTTTAAAAATCTGGGTAGATGCTTTTCAATGCATTCAGACAAATGATATGAGCATCCTGCATTGGCAGAGGAAGTCTTAATTCCATGTTGGTGCATGGCACGGAAAAAGGAAGCGTGCCGTATTTGTAAAACCCTCGATCCAAGGGAGCTACTTAAGTAGGCAATCTTTCGGTGGCCGAGTCGGATAAGATAGGAGACAGCCAATATCATCCCCTCATCATTGTCAATTCCGACATAGGCTGTCGATGGATTGCCAACAATATAGTTGTCAAAGAGTACTGTAGGTGTACGACTAGTCTCAAAGTCCTTGATCCATGGGTCATTGAGTGAAAAGCCAATGACAAAAGCACCGACATAATTATGCCCAAGCATAAAAATATCATAGTGTTGGTTTCGCTGTGTTTGAATGTCTATCGGTATAATCTCAACTTCAAAGCCAGCAGGCTCCGCCATCTGGCGAAATCCCATAATGATATCATAGGCAAAATCATGCGGTTCTTCATATTGCATATTTTCTTTTTCTATTAATATACAGATCTTTTGTACGGGATTTTTATAACGGCGTAATTTCGTATAGTCTAAGGCAACAGCAGTTTCTAAAACTTGTTTTCTTACCGTTTCACTAATATCGGGTGCATTATTTAGTGCTTTTGATACAGTGCTCTTGGAGACTCCTATTTTATCAGCAATATCCTGGATAGTCGTCATAATTTTATATCCTTTCATAATCAATAAGAGAATTGTTGTATTTAAACAATTCTAGTACAGTGCTACAAAAATCAGTTTCTTTTTATTATATAAAAATAAAAATTTAGTAAAGTTTTATAAAAAAATAGACCAAAGGGATATTGCACAAATATAAAGATAGTAAATTATGTAAATTTAACGAAGACATCGGGAGAGATTGAAAATAGATTGACGAAAAAATAAAAAAGATATATATTAAACATAACGAAACAATGCGAAAATTTAAGGCGGGAGGAAGAAAGAGAATGAGAAGAGGTCTGGCAGTGTTTCTAGCAGGAATCATGACGGCAAGCCTAGCGGTAGGGCTTACTGGATGTGGAAGTAGTAAGGTGGCGAAAGGATCAGAGAAGGTCAGACTAATGGTATGGTCGCCATCAGAGGATCAATCAAAAGACAGTGGTCAATGGTTGCAGACAATGTGTAGTAATTTTGCAAAGGATCATCCAGAGTGGGACATTACTTTTGTCTATGGTGTTGCCGATGAGGCAACAGCGGCAGATCAGGTCGCACAGGATCCTGAGGCAAGTGCGGATGTGTTTATGTACGCAAATGACCGTATAACTAATCTTATTGATGCAAAGGCCGTGGCAAAGTTTGGTGGAAAGTACAAAGAGGAGATTGAGTCAAGTAATGCAAAGGGACTTTTGGATTCTCTTACAGTGAATGGGGAGCTCTATGGCGTTCCGTTTACAACCAATACTTGGTATATGTTCTATGATAAGTCTGTATTTTCTGCAGATGATGTGAAAAACTTGGATCATATGCTGAAAAAAGGAAAGGTGTCTTTCCCATTAGTCAACTCATGGTATCTTCCAGCATTCTATCTTGGAAATGGATGTACCTTGTTCGGAGATGGAACAGATGAGTCAAAGGGTGTTGACTTTAGTGGTCAAAAGGCAGTGGATGTCACCAATTATGTGATTGATCTTGCAGACAATCCGAATTTTAAAATTGATGCCGATGGTTCTGCACTTGCAGGTCTTCGTGATGGCAGTGTAAATGCAATGTTTACGGGTTCTTGGGATGCAAAGGCAATCAAGGAAGCATTGGGTGACAATATGGGTGTTACGACTCCACCGACATTTACAGTGAATGGACAGGATAAGCAAATGCTTTCCTATGCAGGTTCAAAGGCTATCGGAGTCAATGCACACAGCCAATATATGGAGCAGGCAGTTGAGCTTGCTGTGTATCTGGGTGGACTAGATGCTCAGAAGGCACATTATGAGATGAGAAATGTTATTCCATGTAATACTGAACTTCTAAAGGACAAGGAAGTTGCATCAGATGAACTTGTTCAGGCACAGAATAATACCTTTAACAATACCTCTGTTCTTCAGCCATTTGTATCGGCAATGAGCAATTGTTGGACACCAGTTGAGAATATGGGAAAAGGAATCCGCAACAAGAGTGTGACACATGAAAATGCAAAAGAGCAAGTAGAAGCAATGAATGCAGCAATGAATAGTAATGGAATCAAGTAAGGGGTAAATGGAATGAGTTTATTTAAGAAAAGAGTTAATGAATTTCCAACGCCATATACATGTAAAAATGCGATAAAAGAGGGCGGATTAGAGACAAAACTTTCCATGATTCTAATGGGATTAGGAAATATTGTGCATGGGCAGGTAATCAAGGGACTTTTATATTTGGCCATTGAGATCGCTTACATTGTCTTTATGGTGGTCAATGGAATTGGGTTTATTGGTAACCTTCGCACATTGGGATCTGTAGAACAACAAGAAGTTTGGGATCAAGCTAAGCAGATTTATCTCTACACAAAGGGCGATCAGTCCGTTCTGATTTTGCTCTATGGTGTGACGGCAATATTAATTACTGTTTTGATGTTCTTTGCTTGGAGAGGAGCTTTAAAGAGTGCCTATAAGGCTGAGCGTCTTCACAAGGAAGGAAGACATGTCAATAACTTTGGAGAAGATTTGAAGTCTCTTCTTCATGAGAATTTGTATCGCCTGTTTATGACACCACCAACAGCATTTGTCTTTGTATTTACTATCCTTCCACTTGTATTTATGATCTGTATGGCCTTACGAATTACAGCCGTATTGACAATCATTTAATGCTCTTTAACTGGGTAGGACTTGACAACTTCAAGACATTGTTTGATTCAGGAAGTATCTTAGGAAGTACCTTCTGGTCAGTGCTTGCTTGGACTGTAATTTGGGCGTTCTTTGCAACATTTAGTAACTATATTTTTGGAATGATTTTATCCCTTTTGATCAACAGAAAGGGAACAAAAGCAAAAGCATTTTGGAGATTTTGTTTTGTACTTTCTTGTGCAGTGCCAATGTTTGTCTCTCTTTTGATTATGCGTACAATGTTACAGCCAGAGGGAGCCATTAATGTGCTTTTGAGAAATTTGGGATTGATTGCAAAAGATGCAAGCCTTCCATTTTTTACAAATCCAACATGGGCAAGAGTTACTGTAATTATCATCAACATCTGGGTTGGTGTGCCATATACCTTGCTTCAGCTTACAGGTGTTCTTCAGAATATCCCAGAAGATTTGTATGAGGCGGCAAGAATGGATGGAGCGAATGCATTGCAGATCTTTACAAAGATTACATTGCCATATATGCTCTATGTGACAACACCATATTTGATTGTAACTTTTACAGGAAATATCAATAACTTCAATGTTATTTATCTTTTGTCAGGAGGAGATCCTGTTACCGATCTTTCTTCAACAGCAGGTAAGACCGATCTTTTGGTTACATGGCTCTATAAGTTGACAATCGACAAGCAATACTACAATATTGGTGCAGTTATTGGAATTATGACCTTTATTATTTTGGCTATCGGTGCACTCTTGACCTATAGAAATAGTAAATCTTACAAAGAAGAAGGAGGCTTCTAAATCATGGCAGGAAAGAAATTACAATCTGCAAAGCAGAAGAGGATGATCGACAATACCATTGTACATATTGTGCTTGCGGTGTTGGCTGTCATTTGGCTTTTCCCTATCTTTTGGGTAATCCTTACAAGTTTCCGTGCGGAAAAAGGCTCTTATGTATCAACCTTCTTCCCAAAAGCATTTACACTTAGTAACTATACAAAGTTATTTTCTGATACATCAATTTTGAACTTTCCACAGATGTTTATGAACACCTTGTTTATTGCCATTTGTTCTTGTATTTTGTCTGCATTCTATGTACTTGCAGTGTCTTACTGCTTGTCTAGATTGAAGTTTAAGTTGAGAAAGCCTTATATGAACATGGCTATGGTTCTTGGATTGTTCCCAGGATTTATGTCCATGATCGCAGTGTACTTTATTTTAAAAGCGATGGGACTTACTCAGGGAAATCTCATTAAGTTAGCATTGATCTTTGTGTTACTCTGGAGGTGCAGGACTTGGCTTTCAGATTGCAAAGGGATTTTTTGACACCATTCCAACAGCGATTGATGAGGCTGCACTTTTGGATGGATGTACGAGATGGCAGATTTTCTCAAAAATCACATTGCCATTGAGTAAGCCAATCATTGTCTATACAGTTTTAACATCATTTATGGCCCCATGGCTTGACTTCATCTTTGCAAAGGTTATTTGTAGAGCAAATTCTGATCAGTATACGATTGCCATAGGACTTTGGAAAATGCTGGAGAAGGAATATATTGATAGTTGGTACACCAGCTTCGCAGCAGGTGCAGTGTTGATTTCTATTCCAATTGCGATCTTATTCCTATGTATGCAGAAGTATTATGTCAATGGCGTATCAGGTGCAGTTAAGGGATAAAGAATGAGAGATAGAGTAGAACTAAAGAAGTATTATTCTTCAAGGGCATTCCTTAAAAATTTTGTTTATGATGGGAATGACCTTGGTGTAGAATGTAATGAGGATAAAACAACCTTCCGTCTGTGGTCACCAGAGGCGGAAGGTATCATCTTAAATTTGTATCATGCAGGAAATGGCGAAAAAGCTTATCGACAGATTCCAATGGAAGCAAGAGAAAAGGGCGTATGGAGCTGGGAGACAGATGAAGAACTTCATGGGGTATACTATGACTATTTGATTACCCGAGATGGAGAGAAAGTTTTGACAGCAGATCCCTATGCAAAGGCGTGTGGAGTGAATGGACTGCGCAGTATGGCAGTAAATTTAAAAAAGACCGACCCTGAGGGATGGGAAAAGGATCAATCACCCGAAGAAGGTGAGGAAAGAATCGTCTATGAGCTTCATGTAAAAGAGTTTTCTTGGGATAAGTCGGGTGGTTTTCCTGAGGAATATCGCGGAAAGTACAAGGCATTTACTTGTAAGCATACAACATTAAATAATGACGGAATTCATCCAACAGGTCTTGATTATCTGAAGGAGTTGGGGGTAACCCATATTCAGATTATGCCAATGTATGACTATGGGTCAGTCGATGAAGATGGAGATGGTACCGAATTTAACTGGGGATATGATCCAGTCAATTACAATGTTCCAGAAGGGTCCTATGCGACCGATGCCAAACATGGTGAGGTTCGCATCAAGGAGATGAAGGAGATGATCCAATCGATCCATGAAGCAGGATTTGGTGTCATTATGGATGTGGTTTACAATCACACATATTCGCTGGATTCATGGCTTCAGAAGACATTGCCTTGGTATTTTTACCGAGTATTTCCAGATGGAACGATTTCTAATGGTTCAGCTTGCGGAAATGATGTGGCCAGTGAGAGAGCAATGTGCGGAAAATATATTCTGGACTCGGTGCTCTATTGGGCCAAGGAATATCATATTGATGGTTTCCGCTTTGACTTGATGGGACTGTTGGATGTGGATTTGATGAATCGAATCAGAAAAGAACTCGACCTTCAATATGGCAAGGGAAAAAAGATTATTTATGGTGAGCCGTGGGCAGCGACAAAGACAGCAGTAGAAGGAAGAAAAAAGTTAGCGAAAAAGAATAATATCGGACTTTTAGATGAAAATGTCGGTGCTTTTTGTGACAGTACTCGTGATGGCATTAAGGGATCTGCACTCAAACCGAAAAAGGCAGGCTTTATCAATGGGGCACAGAAAAAAGAAGATGAGATGTTGGCCAGTGTGATGGCATGGTGTGCAAATCCATATCAGGCAAGGGGATGGAAAAATGTAAAAGCTCCTTCCCAGATTGTAACCTATGTATCGGCACATGACAATCATACCTTGTGGGATAAGTTAAAGGAAACTGTCCCAGAAGAGGAATGTATGCGACTCAATAAGATGGCCGCTGCAGTCTATATGACCTGTCAGGGAACATTGTTCTTTTTGTCAGGAGAAGAGTTTGCTAGAACAAAAGATGGATTAGATAATACATTTAATGCTCCAATTTCATTGAATTGCCTAAAATGGGAACAGGCATGGCAAAATCACGAATTGGTTCATTACTATCAGGGATTGATTGCACTGAGAAAAAAGATTTCTGGACTTTGTGATAAATCTGAAGATAGCGATAAAAAGATCACGGATATCTGGAAAGAAAAGCAGATTGTCGGTTTTACTGTGAACAATGATGAAGGTTGCTTGTGGTCTCAGGTAAAGGTGATTTACAATGCATCAAAGAAAGCTTTCTTGTGTGACTTAGATGGAAATTGGGAGCTTTTGTGTGATGGAAATGATAGTTGGTGCTTTGAAAGAGATTCATGTAGATGAACAGGTAGAAGTTAGTGCACAGAGTGTAGTCATACTTGGACGAAAGTAGAGTAGGGAGAAAATCAGATGGAATTTGCCAGTGTGTATCATAGAACATCAGAACAGATGAGTTACCCCCTGGATGAAGACAGATTGATTGTAAACCTCAAAACAGGATATGATGTAGAAAAAGTTTTTATTCACTATGGAGACCCTTTTGAGGCTGGAATTCTTGGGGGAAAGGAAAAATGGACTGGAAAGAGAGAAGAAATTGTTCATAAAAAGCGTCTGTCACATCAGATTTGGTGGACAACTACACTTTTTCCATTTTATAAGAGATGCAAGTATTTTTTTGAATTACATACGAAGGATCAGGTTTGGTACTATTTTGAAGATGGCTTTTTGACCAAAGAACAATTTTATATGGATGGTCGAATGTTACAGTGTTTTATTGTACCATGGATGAATCCAGCAGATATCAACCGCACACCTACATGGGTCAATGATACAATCTGGTATCAAATTTTTCCAGACAGATTTTGTAATGGAACACCAGAAAAAAATGGTGATGACATCACACCGTGGAGAGATCATGGAAGTGTGACAAATCATGAAAAGTTTGGGGGAAATTTAGAGGGCATTCGCCAAAAATTGGGTTATCTACAGGAGTTAGGAATTACGGGAATTTATTTAAATCCAATTATGGAGGCCTCTTCGAATCACAAGTATGACACAACCGATTATACAAAAATCGACCCAGCTTTTGGAAATAGTGATATAATGAAATCACTTTGCAGGGAAGCTCATGAAAGAGGAATCCATATTATGGTGGATGCGGTGTTTAACCATTGTGGAAGAAAATTTGCCCCTTGGCTCGATGTGCTAGAGCATGGAAAAGATTCTCGCTATGCAAATTGGTTTATGGTTGAAAATTGGGACGAGATTGGAAAGAGAACAGATACTAGGGATCGACGCTTTTATTCTTTTGCATTTACAGATGGTATGCCCAAGCTAAATACCAATAACGATGAGGTTATTGAATATTTTTGTAAGGTCTGTGAGGACTGGATCAAGGAATTTGGTATAGATGGCATTCGGTTTGATGTGGGAAATGAAGTATCTCATCGATTTTTAAAGCGAATCAGGACGCATTTAAAGGCAATAAAACCGGATATTTATTTGCTTGGGGAGATCTGGCATGATGCAAGTCAGTGGCTACAGGGAGATGAATATGATTCGGTAATGAATTATCCTTTGCTCAGTGGCATCCATGACTTTTTTATTGATAAAACAATGAAAAAGGATGAATTTGAATATATGGTCAATCGCTGTTATACTATGTATATGCAACAAAATAACAATGTACTTTTCAATTTGTTGGATTCTCACGACACGGAGCGGTTGATGAATCGCTTCCATAATCTGGATAAGTTTTATCAGCAATTGGCCATTCTCTTTACACTTCCAGGAAGTCCGTGCATCTACTATGGCACAGAAATTGCAATGGAAGGGGCACATGATCCAGATTGTAGAAGGTGTATGCCGTGGAGTGAGATTGATAGTCAAGAAAATCAGAAAAAGATTGCCACGATGCGCAGCTTGATTATGCTCAGAAGAAAGGAAAAGACCTGCAGAAGTCTGCATTTTCATTTCCCACACAGCTATGAAAATGAGCGATGCGTAGAATATATCAAGATTGATGAGGATGGAAACAAGATGGAAGTTCTCATCAATGCCTCAAATGAGACTGTCAAAGTGAGAGGCGAAGGAGAGGTGCTTTTTGCATATGAATTTGACGGAGAGACTCTTGGGCAAGATGGAATCTTAATCCGTAGAATTTAGAAAAAATAAAAGGAGATGTTAAGAAAGATGTCAGTAGAGGATTTGTTAAAGGAGAAGCTCGGCAAGGGAATTGCTGAGGCTTCAGACAGAGAAATTTATATCGCACTTTTGAACATGACAAAAGAGAAGATGCAGGGAATGGAGCACAATGATGGAAAAAGAAAGCTGTATTATATTTCAGCAGAGTTCCTTATTGGAAAGTTGCTCTCCAACAATTTGATTAATCTTGGACTGTTTGATGAAGTGAGAGAGCTTCTTGCAAAAAATGGCCATGATTTAACTGCCATCGAGGATGTCGAGATGGAGCCTTCACTTGGAAATGGTGGATTGGGTCGTCTTGCTGCTTGTTTCCTTGATTCTATCGCAACTCTTGGGCTCAATGGAGATGGTGTGGGCTTAAATTACCACGACGGATTATTCCTTCAAAAGTTTGTGGATAACAAGCAAAGAGAAGAGAAGAATCCATGGATTACAGAAAATAGCTGGTTGACAAGAACAGATGTAAGCTTTGAGGTTCCATTTAAGGATTTCACTTTGAAATCTACAATGTACGATATTGATGTTACAGGATATCACCAGAGCAAATGCAATAAATTGCACCTTTTTGACCTTGACACCGTAGATGAGTCAATCATTGGCGAGGGTATTCAGTTCAATAAGTATGATATTTTCAAGAACTTGACATTATTCCTCTATCCAGATGACAGTGATGAGGCTGGACATTTATTGAGAATTTACCAGCAGTATTTTATGGTGAGCAATGGTGCACAGCTTATTCTCAAGGAAGCAGAGCAAAGAGGAGTAGATTTACATAAGCTTCATGAGCATGTATGCATTCAGATCAATGATACACATCCAACCATGGTGATCCCAGAGTTGATTCGCATTTTGACACAACAAAAGGGCTTTGATATGGACACAGCAATTGATGTTGTGAGCAAGACTTGTGCATACACCAATCACACCATTTTGGCTGAGGCGTTGGAGAAGTGGCCAATTCACTACTTGGAGAAGGTAGTACCTCAGTTGATGCCAATTATCCGTGAGTTGGATGCAAGAGTAAGAGCAAAGTTCCAGGACGAAAGAGTCTATATTATTGACAATGAGAACCGTGTTCATATGGCTCATATTGATATTCATTATGGATATGCAGTGAATGGTGTAGCCGCTCTTCACACAGACATTTTGAAGGACTCCGAGTTAAAGCCTTTCTATGATATCTATCCAGAGAAGTTTAACAACAAGACCAATGGTATCACCTTCCGCAGATGGTTGTTGCACTGCAACTATGAGTTAGCTGACTATTTGAAGGAGCTCATTGGCTCAGGATTTATGGAAGATGCGACAAACTTAGAGAAGTTGTTGGCCTATGAGAATGACGAGAAGGTTCTTCAGAGATTGAGAGAGATCAAGAAGGATGCAAAGATCGAGTTGAAGAAGTACTTGAAGAAGACACAGAATATTGATGTGGATGAGAATTCTGTATTCGATATTCAGATCAAGCGTCTCCATGAGTATAAGAGACAACAGATGAATGCACTTTATGCAATTTACAAGTATAAGGAAATCAAGAAGGGAAATCTTCCAAAGCGTCCACTCACTATGATTTTTGGAGCGAAGGCTGCACCAGCTTATACCATTGCGAAAGATATTATCCATTTGATTCTCTGCTTACAGCAGTTAGTTGACAATGACCCAGATGTAAGCCCATATATGAAGATTGTTATGGTAGAAAACTATAATGTCACAAAGGCAGAAAAGCTCATTCCAGCTTGCGATATTTCTGAGCAGATTTCTCTCGCATCGAAGGAGGCTTCAGGTACAGGAAATATGAAGTTTATGTTGAATGGAGCATTGACTTTGGGAACAGAGGATGGAGCTAATGTAGAGATTCACGAGTTAGTGGGCGATGACAACATCTATATCTTCGGAAAGAAATCTGAGGATGTCATTAAGCTCTATGAGACAGGTACTTATTGTGCTGCAGACATCTATAAAAATGATCCGATGGTAGAAGATTTGGTAAGCTTTATTGTCGGCAAAGAATTGTTGCGCATTGGAGATGCTGAAAATCTGGTACGCCTGTACAAGGAAATTGTGTACAAGGATTGGTTTATGGCATTGCTTGATGTAAAGGATTATATCAAGGTAAAAGAGCAAATGCTCAGTGACTATGAGGATCAGGACAAGTGGGTAAAGAAAACCCTAGTAAATATTGCTGAAAGCTGGTTTCTTCTCTTCTGATAGAACTATTGCAGAATACAATGAGGATATCTGGCATTTATAAGTTTTAATGAGGAGAAAAAAATGAAAAAGACAGGAATTTTAATGCCAGTCTCTGCACTCCCTTCCCGCACGGGAGTGGGAGAGCTGGGAGAAGCCGCATATCAATGGATTGAGATGATGGGGGAAAATGGTGTAAAGATTTGGCAGATTTTGCCTCTAAATCCAGTGGGATATGGAAATTCCCCTTATCAGCCTTATTCCTCATGTGCAGGGGATGAACTCTATATTAGTTTGGACACTTTATATCAAGAGGGATTGCTTGAGAAAGAGCCTGTAGCTTTTAGAGAGGATACAAAATATGTGGATTATGATGCTGTGCGAGCATTTAAGGAGCCATATTTGAGACAGGCCTTTGAGAAGTTCAAGGGTAAAAATGGTCAGGATGATGATGCTTACAAGCAGTTTATGGCACAGGATTGGGTCTACACTTATGGAGTATTTCGTGCATTGAAGGTGGCCAATGAAGGAAGTTGTTGGAATGAATGGAAGATGGAAGATAGGGATTGGCCAAAGACGAGAACATCTCTTCCAGCCACAGTAGAAGAGGAGGCAAAATTTCATTGTTTTCTCCAATATGTATTCTTCTGCCAATGGATGAAGGTGAAGGAAAGGGCTAATGCCGCAGGCATTGAGGTTATGGGTGATGTTCCATTTTATGTGGGGCTTGACTCAGTGGATGTCTGGGCAGGAAAGGATAATTTCTTGCTAGATACCGATGCAAGACCTCTGTTTATTGCAGGCGTTCCACCAGATTATTTCAGTGCTACAGGACAAAGATGGGGAAATCCAATCTATGATTGGGACTATATGAAGAAAAAGGGATATCAATTCTGGGTTGATCGAATTGGATATAGTGCAAAATTATTTGACATTATCCGCATCGACCATTTCCGTGCGTTTGATACCTTCTGGAAGATTCCAGCTTCTTGCCCAACAGCTATTGAAGGAGAATGGATTGAGGCTCCTGGATATGAGGTGTTGGATACTCTAAAGGAGAAAATCCCAGGCGTAAATTTGGTGGCTGAAGATTTGGGCGATTTGCGTCCGGAGGTTTTGGAATTAAAGGATCATTATCACTTAAAGGGAATGAAGATCCTTGTATTTTCTATTGAAACCAGTGGAAAGTATGCCCATGACATTGCAAAGAATGAAGAAAACACCATCTTTTATACAGGAACTCATGACAATGACACCTTGATGGAATGGTATCAGGGATTAAATGCCGCTGCAAAAAGAAAGGTTCGCATTTTCTTAAAGAAGCAGGGAATGAAGGATGGAAGTGTGAAGGATCGACTTTTGAGCTATCTGTTGAAGAGAAAGGCAGAGTATGCGATTATTCCAATGGTCGATATCCTAGGCTTGGGAAAAGAAGGACATATGAATACTCCGGGAACAGTGGGAAGTCCAAACTGGGAGTGGCGTATGCCTGACTTTAAAAAAGCAAAAGAAGAGATGGCAAAGTATAAAAGCTTGATGATTTCTAGATAGAAAGTAAATGCATTGGCTTTCACAATAATTTGTGAGAGCCAATGTATTTTTTTACGTCTGTTTCCGTTTTAGGCGGAAATGGAGAGAAAGATGGAAAAGACATTAGGACAGAAAATAAGAGAATACAGGCTTAAAAGAGGAATGACACAGGAAGAACTGGCAGAAATGGAATAATACCTTATTTTGTAAAGTTTGCTTGCACGGAATTTATTTTGTTAGTCAGGGACGATTATTATATTAACTTACAATAATTGCTGTAAATAAAGAAAAATAATTAATTTGTTATCCATTTTATAATCGTTATGACTATAAAATACAATTTAGATTCTGTTAATGACTATTCATCGTTATAAAATGACTAGGCTTTTAGTACCATCATCAAATAATATTGTTTGATTTTTTTAAAAAAATATGATGTATAATATACTACATATATTAATTATCTACAAAACTGCCAAATGAAGTAATTTTTAGACAAATATATAAATTTAATGTAAAGGAGTAAGAGTATGATTTGGTCACTTATTGTTGGTGGTTTAATAGGTTTCATTGCAGGAGCAATTACTAAAAAGGGTGAAGCAATGGGTATAATTGCTAATATCATTGCAGGTTTATTAGGTTCATCTGTAGGACAGGCGCTGTTTGGCAAATGGGGTCCGACTATGGCAGGAATGGCATTAATTCCTTCTATCTTAGGTGCAGTAATTGTTATTGCTGTTGTATCATTTTTCTTTGGGAAAGGAATGAGCTAGCTTTTCTCGAATGATATGATTTGGAAATAAAAATTAATTTCAATGAAAGGAGATATAATTATGTCAATTGAAGAAAAAATCGACCAGGCTAAGGGTGCAGTAAAAGAAGGTGTAGGCAAGTTAACCGGTGACAAAAAGACAGAAAAAGAAGGTGCAGCTGAAAAAGCAGCCGCAAAAGTCAAAGAAGTCGTTGAAGATGTTAAAGATGCTATAGAAGGAACAGTTGACGGTGTTAAGAATATTATAAATAAGGATAAAGAATAATTTTAACATCCGGATGGGATAGTACCAATCAAGGAAGAGTTCTATGTTTGAGCAAATAAAGTTAGACTATGATTTTGATTCTTTGGAGCCCCATATTGATACCCTAACCATGGAAACTCATTATAAAAAGCATCATGCGACTTATACTAAGAATTTTAATGAAGCTGTTGAGAAAGCAGGACTTTCAAATAAGTCTGTAGAGGAAATTCTTTTCTCCCTGTCTTCCGTGTCTGATGAAGCTTTAAGGAATGCTCTGCAGAATAATGGTGGTGGATATTATAACCATAATCTGTATTTTTCTGTTATGGGTCCGACGAAGGACACAAAGCCTACTCCGGCTTTGGAAGAGGCTATAAAGAGAGACTTCGGTTCCTTGGATAAGCTGATAGAGACTTTGCAGAACCTGGCTTTGGGCCAGTTTGGCTCCGGCTGGGCCTTCCTTTCTGCAGATAAAGAAGGGAAGCTCTATGCCACAAAGGCTCCAAACCAGAATAATCCCTTTATGGAAGATGGAAGGCACACTCCTATATTGGGTATTGATGTATGGGAACATGCCTACTATCTCAAATATAAGAACTTAAGAGGGGATTATGTAAAAAATTTCTTTGAAGTTCTGGATTGGGAGAAGGTAAGCAAAAATTACGAAAACCGCAAATAAGGTTCTATAATTAATGTTGGGGTTGGCAATTGCTAATCTCAACATTTTTTATTATTATAAATAAAAAAACCTCCAAGTCCCCAGTTCACCACAACTACACTTGGAGGAGGTGTTCATATGAACGACCTAGCTAAAATTTTAGGCATTGATGAAGCAAAAGTCAATATAAAATCTATAAATGATCATGCAATCTCATTTTATATTCAGACAGATATCAAGCCTCATTCATGTCCTAACTGCAACGCATTGACTTCTAAAGTACATGACTATAGGATTCAAAAGATGAAAGATATTCCTTTGCAGGGTAAATCCTGTTTTTTATTTTTGAAAAAGAGGCGTTATCATTGTTCTCATTGTGGTAAGCACTTTTATAAATCTTATCCCTTTTATTGCGAAGTATCTACGTCGGACATCCAGACTTACTCGATGGATTGCTAGCTCATTTTTCGATACCCTGAATATTCAACAGATAGCAAACAGGGCCAATGTTTCATCTCATACCGTTTCGTTTATCAAGTGCTTTCTACAATTCATCATTCTTCTTCTAATCTTGGAGAAGCCATTTCCATAGATGAATTTAAGGGGAATGTAGGCACTGAGAAATATCAAACGATAGTGGTTGATCCTGTAAAACATAGAGTATTTGATGTACTCTATTCTAGAAAAGGAACTTGTCTGGTCGACTATTTTAAATCGCTTGATCAATCTAAACATATGAAAGTCCAATACTTTTCTTGTGGGTTGAAAATCAACCCACCCCAATATTTGACAAAGAACCTTTTTTTATAATATAACAGCCAGAAAACCCATGGTCTTTAGACCGTGGGATGAATGGCGTTAGGTTTACAACATATATATTTTACTTAAATACTATCATTTAAAATATATGCTATAATACATATATAGGAAATCCTATTTTCGAGTCTATGAAAGGAGAAAATCGTATGTATCTTACTGTAAAACAACAAGTGAAACATCTGTCCAAGGAAGATTACATCACAATCAGGGAACTTTGTCATACGGCTAAGAATCTTGCTAATGAGGCAATCTATAATGTGCGTCAGCATTATTTTACAGAAGGTGAATTTCTCAAGTATGAGAAGAATTACACTCTTTTTAAAGAATAGTCCTAATTATAAGGCCTTAAATTCCAATATGGCACAGCAGATACTGAAAAGAGGTTGATGGCTCGTTTCAGTCATTTTTTGGTCTGCTTAAACTTGTCAAGCAGGGAAAATATGCTTTTATGGATTGTAAACTGCCACATTATCTTCCAAAAGATGGATACACAACACTGATCATTGGTTTTGTAAGACTGAAGGGTAATCAGCTGATACTTCCGTTTTCCAATAGTTTTAAGAAAACGCATAAGTCTGTTGAAATTACGATACCACCCATACTTCTTGATAAGACGATAAAAGAGATACGCATTATACCGAAAGCGAATGCAAGGTTCTTTGAAATCCAGTATATATATGAAGCTGAATGTATTCAAAGAAATCTAAACACAAACAACGCACTTGCACTTGACCTAGGTATCAACAATCTCGTCACAGCCGTATCAAATAGTGGTCAATCGTTCATTATTGACGGGAAAGACTGAAATCGATCAATCAGTGGTTCAATAAAGAAAATGCCCGTTTGCAATCGATAAAAGATAAACAGCATTTTAGTAGAAAGCCTACAAATAGACAAAAAGCAGTTGCTCGTAATCGCAACAATAAGGTGAACGACTATATGAATAAAACTGTTCGTAGGGTGATAGATTATTGTATCATCAATAATATAGGTACGCTTGTTGTTGGTTACAATGAGACTTTTCAACATAACAGTCATATTGGAAAGCAAAACAATCAAAATTTTGTAAATATCCCTTATGGACAGTTGCGTAACAAATTGGAATATCTTTGCAAACTAAATGACATTGTTTTTGTAAAACAGGAAGAATCCTATACATCGAAATCATCTTTTTGGGATAGAGACGATCTCCCTGTTTACAATGCCGATAATCCAAAAGAGTATCCGTTTAGTGGCAGAAGATTACATCGTGGTCTATACAAAACGGCAAGTGGTAAAACAATCAATGCAGATGTTAACGGAGCATTAAATATCATGCGTAAAAGTAGTGTTGTGGATATGAATATCCTATACAGTAGAGGCGAAGTGGACACGCCGATAAGAATAAGGATTGCCTAATTACTTAGGTGGAAACTTAAATATCAAACTTCTTAAATAGAGCTGTTAGGCTCTTAGAAGCCCATTACCTTTAGGTGATGGGTAGTTCACTAGGAATTGCTATCTGTACTTGTCATTATAAAGGTGGGGAGGATATAATCATTTTGCAAGGAATTTAAAGAGACAAGTCAGTCGTTTCATGATGAGAAAGGAGATGCAATGGAGAAGAAAATTGATCTCAATCAGAGTATATTTGCATTGTCAAAAGCGTACCCTGAAGTAGTTGATATTATGTTTGATTTGGGATTTGCAGAAATTAAAAAGCCGGCGATGCTTGCTTCGGTTGGGAAAGTGATGAATATCAAACGAGGATCGAAGATGAAGAATATCCCAATGGATAAAATTATTCGAGCCTTTGTGGAAAAAGGATTTACTGTTGTGGATGGGGAGAATGAGCTGAAGAAACCCTCTACAGTGGAAAAAGAAAGGCTTTCAGGCAATGGAAATACAGAGGAGGAAAAAGAAGACCGCCCAGAAAAATTGAGAAAGCTTTTAGATCGCCTCTCTTTGGGAGAAGATATAGAAAAAGTGCGAGAGGATTTTGTGCGAGATTTTCAAGATGTTGATCCTGCTGAGATTATGAAGGCCGAACAGGGATTGATGGAATCGGGAATGCCACTGTCGAAGGTGCAAAAACTCTGTGATGTTCACTCTGCACTGTTTCACGGTGAGAGCGAGGAAGAAAAAATTGAAAATGCAGAAAAAGCAGTGCAGGCATCGCTAAAAAAGGGAAAAAATTATATCAATGAGAGCAAGGAAGCCAATCAGCTTGTGCAAGAGATTGGACATCCACTCTATACTTTTACCATGGAAAATCAGGCCTTAGAAGCCTACTTACAAAAGACGAAGGGAAGATGGGAAGAAGTTGTTGGGCTAAAAGAGGAGCAAAAAAAGGCTTTGATTGAGGAATTGAGCAGTGAGCTAGATGAACTTCGAAATTTTTCAATCCACTATGCCAAGAAGGGGGATCTTTTATATCCGCTATTAAAGATAAAATATGATATTTCTGGACCATCTCAAGTGATGTGGACGGTGGATGATGAAATTCGAGATACATTGGGAGAACTCAAAAGAGAAATTGGAAATTTGAGTTTTGTAAATCAGGAGTTTGTAGAAAAATATAAAGCGGTCCGCCAGCGCATGGAGGAAATGATTTACAAGGAAGAGAATATTCTGTTTCCAATGTGTGCTCTGCAATTTCAAAAAGAGGAATGGGTACAAATTTATTTTGATTCAAAGGATTATGCCCCTTGTTTTTTGGTAGAAAATCACTTGTGGGATGAGGCAGAAGGAAAGAAAAAAATAGACTCTTTGTCCAATCAAGAAGGAAGTGGAGAAATTGTAATGCCTGGGGGACATCTAAAAAAAGATGAATTGATTGCCTTGCTCAATACTATTCCTGTGGAAATTACTTTTGTGGATAAGGATAATATCAATCGCTTTTTTAATGAGGGACCAAAAGTCTTTAAGAGACCACAAATGGCCATTGATAGAGAGGTATTTTCCTGCCATCCGCCCAAAATTGAGCCGATGGTTCGCTCAATTATTTCTGATTTTCGCGAGGGAAAACAGGATAAACTCCCGATTTGGATGGAAAAGGGTGGTAAGCCATTTTTAGTCACCTACATGGCGGTTCGGGATGAGGAGAATCACTATGTGGGAACATTGGAGGCGGTACAGGACATGGAAGAAATCAAGGAACATTTCAAAGAGTACTTTAAAAAGCATCCAGAAGAATTGTAATTATAGCAATGTAGGGAGAAGCTTCAAGTGATTTGACTTGAAGCTTCTCCCTATTTTTGTAAGGATATGTGATTTATTTATGGATAAAGTCTAGGATTTCTTCCATGTTTTTCTTTCCAAAGCTGACCTTATCTTCATTGACTACCATGCAAGGCACACTCATCACATGGTATTTGTCTTTCAAATCCGGAAAATGGTTGATGTCATAAATTTCGGTGCAAACATAAGGACTTAGAGATGCAATCCGCTGTGCGGCAACAACTAAGTCAGGGCACATTGTACAACTGAGAGAAACCAATATTTGCAGAGAGGTTTGGGTTTTGATATTCTCAATTCGAGTTAGTACATCTTCACTGACACTTTGTCCTGGTCCAGATACATTGTAAAGACCTAAGATAAATGAAGTAAATTCATGTCCGCCGGGAACACCGTGGAAGGCAAGACCGCTGTATTCTCCATTTTTATAAATTTCTACGAGAGGGGCTCTTTGTTCATCTTTGATTTCTTCCAAAGTGATCTTATCAGTGAGACGGCTCAATTCTAATAGATAGGAAAGCAATTCATTAGAAAGGGCATCATTCTTTGTGTACACTTTGAGAACAAGAGGAGCTTCCATTTTGCTAAAGACAGTATGGAGCTGACTTAACATATCAGAAGTAAATAGGCTGGAGTCTTGCTTTTTGCCTGTTCTTCTTTTGCAGGTGAAGGCTTTTCGGGTTGAGAAAAAGTAGGCTTTATGCCTGTCTTTTTTTCCATAGCAGCAACATATTTCTCTAATTCTGTGGCAGCTAGACCAGCATCACCCACAGCAGTGACAACTTGACGAAGTGGTTTAATACACACATCACCTGCAGCATAGATGCCATCGATACTCGTTTTTTGAGTGCGATCAGTGACAATATAACCTCTTTCATCAGTGATATTTAATTCTTTGACAAATGAGGTTGCTGGTTCATATCCTGCAAAGACAAAGACACCAAAACCATGGGTATCTTTAAAAGTAGTCTCTTTACCGTTTTGGTTATTTTTGTAGGTGAGCTTTTCTAAGAAATCTCGCCCTTCTACTTTGACTACTTCTGTATTTGGCAGTACGGTGATTTTCTCGTTTTCATAGACAGGTTGTGCAACGGCCTTGGCACAGGAAAACTCAGATTTTCGCATTAAAATGGTCACATGAGTGGCATATTTTGTGAGAAATACACTTTCCTCTGCGGCTGCAAAACCACCGCCAACGACAAAGACTTCTTTTCCTTTAAAAAATTCGCCATCACAGGTTGCGCAATAGGCAACGCCATGACCTTTAAATTCTTTTTCTCCCTCAAAACCAATCATTTTTGGGCTAGCCCCAGTGGCAAGAAGAATGCCAAAACATAAAATCTTGCCCTTTGAGGTGTGAACGGTTTTTATATCTCCATCGACGGATAGAGAATCAACAGTGGCTAGTAAAAATTCAGCACCGAAATTTTGTGCCTGTCTTCGCATCTGTTCGCCGAGTTGGGCACCAGAAATTTGTTCGATACCTGGATAATTGACCACCTCTGCAGTGAGAGAAATCTGACCGCCAAATTTTTCCTTTTCTATGACAAGTACACGATAACATCCTCTAGCCAAATAAATTGCAGCGGTCAGACCGGCTGGACCTCCACCTACAATGACGACATCATACATATTCTCATTCATAGTTTTCCCCTAAATCTTATAACTGTCCGACAAGGTCAAGGCTTGGCTTTAATGTCTCAGCACCTGGTTGCCACTTTGCAGGACAAACCTGATCGCCGTGCTCATGGACAAATTGGCAGGCACGAAGTTTTCTTAAAAGTTCCTCGGCATTTCTTCCCACACCACCGGCATTTACTTCATAGGCAACAATCTTTCCCTCAGGATTAATAATAAAGGATCCTCTTTCTGCCAAGCCATCAGCTTCGATATAGACTTCAAAATCCTTGGACAAAACATGAGTTGGATCGGCGAGCATAGGATATTCAATTTTTGAAATGCGATCTGAGTGATCGTGCCAAGCCTTGTGAGTGAAATGGGTATCTGTAGAAACAGAATAGATTTCACAACCTGCGTCCTGAAAATCGGAATAATTCTTTTGCAAATCCTCTAATTCTGTAGGGCAGACAAAGGTAAAATCAGCAGGATAGAAAAAGAAAATGCTCCATTTTCCCAAGATATCCTTTTTGGATACATCAATAAACTCTCCCTTGTGAAAGCCCTTTACACTAAATTCTTCTACTTCTTTGTTAATTAATGACATAACAATCCTCCTTATATACATAAAATAAATAATAAATTCATGCGAAATACAAGTGATAGGTTAACCTAACCCACTATTGCTATTTTTTTATCATACTTTTTTTGTATACACAATAAAAAAATATATTTTTCAGCTAAATAAATAAGAATCATTCTCATTTTTGGCTATTATTACTACATATTGCTTTTTAAAAATGGAGTTGATAGAATGAGAAATAACGATAAACATAAGGAGAGGTTAAAAAATGAAACAATGCATGGATTCAGAAAATCTTCACAGGAGATTAAAAAAAATAATTGGTCAGGTTCAAGCCATTGATCGAATGATCGATGAGGATGTACCTTGTGAAGATGTTTTGTCGCAACTAAACGCAGCAAAGTCAGCACTCAATAAATGTGGAAAAGTCGTATTGGAGGGGCATATTCATCATTGCATTAAAGATGCGATTGAGAGTGGAGATGAAGAAAAGATACAAAGTTTTACCAAGGCGATTGAGCGTTTTGCCAATATGCAATAGAAAAGTGAAGTATTGACAGGATATACCAATAGGGGTATACTCTTTCTATACCCATATGGGTATAGAAAGGTGGACTTGTAAATGAAACAATTAGAGGAAATTTTAGAGAGTAGGTTATCAGTTTCAGATAACATAGAATAAATATGAAAATATTTCTTCTATTTCTATATTTATACTTGACAAAGGTTGTCTTTCATGCTATACTAATATTACAAAAGTTAACTTGAAGAAATTCCTCGGAGGTATAAATGGTTAAGACTAGTCAACTCACAAAAATCTCATTACAAACCAAAAGATATTGCCGAATTCTTAGGGTGTCACCACCAGAACCTTACAAAACTGGGATAAAGATGGTAAAATCAATTTTTAGACGTGACCCCTGTATCCGATAGGCGATTCTTAACTAAAGATGACACTATCACATTGTTACGAGAACATAATCTTTTATATGATGATGCAACTGACAAACGACGAGATGTTATCTACGCCCGTGTATCATCACATGACCAGAAGTCTCATGGCGATTTAGACAGGCAGATTCAGTTTCTTATTGACCAATCAGATAACTTGCAAAATGTAGTTGTACTGTCAGAAGTTGGTTCCGGTTTGAATGATAAACGTAAGAAATTACAACAGTTACTTAAAATGGTTATGAATGATGAAGTAAATCGTGTATTTGTAACCTATCGTGACCGTTTAACTCGTTTCGGTTTTCATTATCTCGAAACCATGTTTAATGCTAAAGGTGTCGAAATCGTTATTGTCAAACAACAAACGGAAACAATGTCTGTCGAACAGGAGTTTATGAACGATATGATGTCACTTATCGCATCGTTTTCAGGCAAGCTCTATGATATGCGGTCAAAAGGTAAACAAGAAAATAAGAAAGGACAAAGCAATGACCCAAAATCATAAAGAAATGACGCTAAAGGAACTAGAGGAATGGTTAGGGAAAGAACAAGTTGAACGTTTGTTCTTAGAACATTATCTAACTCTTGTAGGTAAAGATAATCAAAAGGTAAAACTAGCTGATCATCTTAATTTAGACGATATTATGGAATAGAAAGGTACTCATTCATGCAAAAACGTAAGTTTACAGTTGTAACTCAACTACACGATAAGAACAATTCTCAAATTATTGAATATGTTGAAAATTCTCGTGCGACTTACGCTCACGCTATGAGAAAAACCTTTCAACACATTAAACATGCCGACAATTTTAATAAGTCAGCTTATAACACATATTTACAAAATCAATACAGTATTACTAAGCGTACTGCTAATTCTATTATATCTGATGCACAAGGACGATTGAGTGCTTTAATTGAGTTGAAACGACACGAAAAACAGGTTCTTGAACATAAGATTGATTATTTTGAGACAAAAGTTATCCCTCAATTGCAAGAACAACATGACGATAACTGTGCGATGTTACGAGCTGGTTTGTTTGTCAATCTAACCAAACATCGTAATCTCAAACGAAAGCTGGTTGCTAAGAAAAACAAGCTCAATCGCATGAAACAGAAGCTAAGTAATCTCGATTACCAACTAGAATCAGGTCAAGTCAAAAATGTGTTTTGGTACGAAAAACTTATTAAATAAAGATTACGCCGGGTTCATTGAACATCGTGATAATCAGATGTCATTTGTTGGAACAAAAACGGAAACCTCTGGTAATCAACTCTTACAGTTGAACTATAACAAACTTAATAACCAGTTCAATATTAAGCTCCGTAAGGACTTTGGTGGTTTCAAGACAACTCAAGGGAATGATAAATACGCCTTGGGAAAGTATATTTTAATCATCATAAACAAGAGATTATTTCCATTTTAGAACAAAAGGATAGTCCGCTTTCGTATAAGATTATCAAGCGTTATGGACGATACTATCTCTATTGCACCTTTGAAATCCAACAAGAGGATACTGATATAATGACTCGCAGCACTCATGGTGTCATTGGTCTTGATTTTAATAAGGGGTTTGTGACCTTAACCGAAACGAATGCGTTTGGACACATGATTCAAAACCAATTCTTACCATACAGGTTTCAACAAGGACATGCTACAAAGTCTGACTTACAAGCTATCGCCAACGATATTGTTAAACTTGCTTTAACTACTGGCAAAGATGTGACGATTGAGGACCTTAATTTTAAGCGTACGAAAGCTAAAACAGAATCCAAGTATGGGAAGAAGTATAATGAAATGATACACTCGTTAGCTTACCGTCAGTTCGTTGAAACAATGGAATCCATTACTTATCGCAACAATGTTTATCTCAATAAAGTCAATCCCGCATGGACAAGTTGGATTGCTAAAAATAAATACTGTCCGCAAATGAAGCTAAATACTCATGTCGGAGCTTCATTTGTTATTGCACGACGTGGACAAGGCTTTAGAGATAAAGTCTAAGAAAAAATGACCATAGACAGATGTAGAACTGCAAGACAAGTCCGCATTTCCCTATATGGTTATCAATTTAGAAGCGATGCCAATAAGTGCTATTGTATTGGTGTTATATCGAAATAGCATGAGGTATGGTGGATGAGGTTAACCGTAGAACCTTTGGTTGAAAAACCATAAAACTAATCTAAGAATACAACTTCTGAATTTTCACTATTTTTAGTTACGGTGGAATCAAAAGAGATATTGTCTTTTTGGCGATTTTGCAGGGGTGATTGCCTTGTCGGATGCACTGCGAAGCGATAGCAAACAAGTGATTTCTAGATTGAATCAACTTGGCGTTGTGCCTGTTTTGCTCACTGGAGATCATACCGCAGCAGCGAATCAAATTGCAGAAGAGGCAGGAATTAAGGAAGTTTATGCCAGTTGTTTGCCAGAAGATAAATTGAAGACCATTGATCGCTATCAAAAGAACAATGAACTTGTCTGTATGATTGGAGATGGAATTAATGATGCACCGGCATTAAAAAAGGCAACGGTGGGCATTGCAATGGGCGGAATAGGAAGTGACATTGCCGTGGATGCTGCAGATGTTGCTCTAGTCAATGATGAGGTCAAAGAACTTCCCCATCTGTTTGCTTTGGCTAGACATATGATGAATAAAATTAAGTTTAATCTTGGATTTTCTATGCTGCTCAATTTTATTGCCATTGTCCTTGCCATGACAGGGGTGTTAAATCCAGTTGTCGGTGCATTGGTGCACAATGCAGGCTCGGTTTTTGTCATTATCAATTCAGCATTTTTGCTAACTTATGTAAATCCCGATATCATTTAATAAATGGACATAGAAAAAAGCCCTATCGCTATGTGATCTAGTGATAGGGCTTTTGTGGTTGTTCTACTTATTGGCTTTTTTTCCTAAATTGAGGGAGACAATCAGTAAGAATGCACCCAGAACCATTCCAATAATCATTGCAAGAATATACATGATTGGATTGGTAATGGCACCCACTAAGACAGCAAACATACCACCATGTGGAGCCTTTGATCTACAGTCAAAGAGCATACTTAAGGCACCAGCAACACCACTGGAAATAAATAGTGGAGGAATGACTCTCAAGGATTGCTTGCTGCAAATGGGATGGCGCCTTCTGTGATAAAGGAAAGTCCCATGACATAATTGACTAAAGCATTTCCTCTTTGTGCCTTTGGCCAGATATCCTTTGAGATACTAGCAGAAAGTGCAATGGCGAGTGGAGGAATCATACCGCCTAACATTGTGGCTGCCATTACATCACTTCCAGCGGTTCCCGATGTGGTGACTAGTGCAGTTGCCGTGACATAGGCTGCCTTATTGATTGGACCACCCATATCGATGGCCATCATAGAGCCAACTAAAAATCCCAAGACAATTTTTCCGCTGCCATTTAGACTTTCAATGAAGTTTTTCAATGATGTCATAATCCATGCCATAGGAGCATTGACTACAAAGAGCATTAATATACCCATAATAAAGGATCCCAGCACTGGAAAGAGAAAGATTGGCTTGATTCCGTCCATAGAGCGAGGTACCCATGAAAAGGCATGTCGAAGGATAAAGATAATGCCACCTGCTAAAAATCCAGCGACCAGAGCACCTAAAAATCCAGAAGGTGTGTAATTGAGCCATTGAACACTCTTTAGTCCCAAGATACTTGGGTCTGCCAAAATTCCACCGACCATACCGACAATAAATCCTGGTCGATCGGCGATACTTCTTCCGATAAAGCCAGCTAGTACAGGGAGCATCATACTAAAGGACAACTTACCTAAGACGAATAAAAGTTCGGCAAATGGGTTGTAACTTGGATCCTCAGGGTTAAAGGCATTGATGCCCCAAAAAAAGGAGAGTGCAATTAAAATTCCACCAGCGACGACAAATGGAAGCATATTGCTGACACCTTCCATCAAGTGCTTATAAATTTGTCGTCCCAAGCTTTCACCTTCAGTACTTTCACTGCTATGCTTTTCGCCATCACCGTGGTGGTGATAAATTTCCGCCTTGCCATCTAAAATAGTCTGGATTAATTCTTTTGGCTTATTGATGCCATCGGCAACTTTAGTAAAGAGCGTAGGATGACCGTCAAATCGGGCAATTTCTACCTTCTTATCTGCGGCAACAATAATTCCCACAGCTCGATCAATGTCTTCTTTCGTCAATTTGTTTTCCACACCAATTTGTCCATTGGTTTCGACTTTGACATCCAGTCCCATTTCTTTGGCAGCTTCTTTAATCTTTTCAGCAGCCATAAAGGTGTGGGCGATACCTGTAGGGCAAGCTGTGACGGCCAGAATATACTTCTTGTTTTGATTTCCACTTTGTTGAGACTCTTGCTTTGGCTCTTCTTGTGTGGATTTTACAAAGTCTTCAAATGTACTTTTGACTTCTTCCTTTGTGGTGGCTTGATCAAGTCGAGCCTTCACTTCTGAATTCATCAAAGCAGTAGATAGCGTAGCTAGTGCCTTGAGATGTTCGTCTGCTCCATTGGCTGGTGCACAGATCATAAATATGTTTGGCAGCTTGACCATCAAAACTTTCCCACTCTACACCGTCATTGCTCTTTGCATAGATAATCATAGCTTTTTTAAAGCAACTGGCTTTGGCGTGAGGAATGGCAATGCCATCTCCTACTCCTGTGGTTGACATGGCCTCTCGATCAAAGAGAGCTTGAAGGAATTCGTCTCTATTTTCAATAATTCCTTTTTCTACGAGCATTCCTGTCAACTTATTTAGGGCATCTTTTTTGTCACTTGCTGAGAAATTGAATTGAATTAAGTCAAATTGAATCAGCTCGGTTAACTTCATCTTTTCCCTCCTTTTTATAGTGATATTTTCTCAACATTGATTTGGACGAGAAGTTCATTAATTAATTCTTGCTTTCCTACTCCAGCAGAAAAAGAAGTGGCTCCTCCAGCAGCAGAGGCATATTGTAGACTTAGTGGAAAATCTTTGGTTTCGTCGTATTTGGCCACAAACATAGCAAGCATACTGTCTCCTGCGGCAATCGTAGAGACTACTTTTCCCTTGGCAATATTGGCACTAAAAATTTCTCCACTGTGGGTAAAGAGAATCGCTCCTTTGCTTCCTCTGGAAACTAAGACATTTTGAGCACCCATTTCCTGCAATTTTTTGGCATAAATTGCAATGTCTTCCAAGCTCTGAAGATGAACATCAAACATCTCCCCCAGTTCAAATTCATTTGGCTTGACGATAAAAGGATGGTACTTTAGGGTGTGAAGAACCATATCCTTGTTACTATCTACAACCAAATTTGCTCCCTGTTCTTTGACTTTTTTGGCAATATGGACAAAGTCGTCATCTTCCATACCAGGGATAATATTTCCTGACAAAAAGACAGTATCTTCAGAGGTCAATTCATCTAATGAAGAGAAGAAATCAAGAATATTTGTCTTATTCACTTTGCTACTTTGGGAATTGATTTCTGTCTCAGTATCTGTAGTTAACTTGATGTTGATTCTTGTAAAGCCCTCCGTTTCGACAAAATTTGATTTAATTCCCTGCTTTGTCAATTCCTTTCTAATAAAATCTCCCGTAAAACCAGCGACAAAACCAAGAGCCTTGCTCTCCTTGCCAATATTTTTTAGCAATAGAGAAATATTGATCCCTTTTCCTCCTACAACATAATTGGATTCTCCAGTTCGATTGAGTTTGCCAAGTTCAAAATTTTCAACTTTGGTCAGCATATCAATTGCTGGATTGAGTGTGATGGTATAGTACATCGCTTAACCTCCTTTACTGTTATCTATAAATGTAGTATAACATATTTTCCTTTGTAATGTGGTTGTTATTTATACAATTTTTTGTTGGAATATGGACATTAGTATTTGGTTTTGCTATACTCGACAACAAAAGTGGGAATAAGGAGAGAAAGGAGAAAAAATGAGTCTGCCAAAAGATCCAATCATATTATTGTCCTATGTCAATACAAAGTTGAGGGACTACTATAGCACTTTAGGTGATTTTTGTGCGAGTGAAGATATTGATGAAAATGAATTGAAGGAAAAGCTTGCAAAGGTCGGATATACCTATGATATGGCAAAAAATACATTTATTTATGGGAATATGGCGAAATAACTAGCGATATGTTATAATACCCCGTAGCAGGTCAACATCAATTCGAAAAGAAAGGGCATAGATGCGGATGAGATTGGCAATCTATGTAGCGGGGTTTATGTTAGAAAAGTTAAAGAGGAATTATTTTTTTGCGGTTATTCGTGGAAAATCTGTTGAAGATGCAATGGAGATTGCAAGACATGCGGCAAAGGGCGGAATTTATAATATTGAAATTACATTTACAACTCCAGATGCACCAAAGGCCATTGCTGCATTGTCAAAGGAATTTGCGGGCGATAAAAATATCGTAGTCGGAGCGGGAACAGTGATGAGTCCAAGGCACGCAAGAGAGGCACTTGAGGCAGGAGCAAAGTTTTTGGTAAGTCCACATTTTTCAGCAGCTATTCAAGAAGTGGCACTAGAAAATCATAGTTATTATTTTCCAGGTTGCTCGACACCTACAGAAATTGTCTCTGCGATGGAAATAGGGTGTAAGATTATTAAAATTTTTCCAGGAAATGTGCTTGGTCCAAAGTTTATTAAGGACTTGCATGGACCGATTCCAGAGGTGGATTTGATGCCATCAGGTGGTGTGGCTGTCGAGAATGTGGCGGCATGGAAAAAGGCAGGAGCTTGTGCTGTGGGTGTGGGTTCTGCACTGGCTAGCAAGGTTGCCACAGAAGGCTATGAAAGTGTGACAGAGATAGCAAGAGCATTTGTAAAGGCGGTAGAAGAATAAAATATTTGATGATGTTGACACAGATGGGGAAAATTCTTTTAATGTAAGAATTTTCCCTATATTTTTTGTAATGTGACCGAGAAAAAGATATTGCCGTCTAGTATAGTGAAGGGGAAAGAAAGGAGTAAGAGAAGATGCCATTTTGGAAACAAAAAATAAATATGGAAAAATACTAGTTGGTATTTCTTATGGAATATTGAGATTAATGGAGGATGCCAAGGAATGCGAAAATGACACTTATTTAAAGACATGGAATAGCATTCCGCCAATGAGACCAAAGATGTTTTTATCATTTTTAGCGAAAGTAATTCGAAATATTTCCTTAGATCGCTATGACTATCTTCATGCGAAAAAGCGGGGTGGTCCTATGTCAAGATTTAGTACAAATTAAAATGAGAGGTTCTACCGGCTAAGATGCCGGAAGAACACGTGCCTTATTATATAGCTTTTCAAACTCGTCAGGAGACATATAATCACAATGACTATGAATCCTTACCGTGTTATAAAAGGCTTCAATGTACTCAAATACAAGCCTATATGCGTGGCTGTAGTTTTGAATACTGAATCTGTTTAGCCATTCTCTTTTAATCAATGAATGAAATGATTCAATGCACGCATTATCATATGGATAGGCACAACGAGAATAGCTTCGTTGCATAGTTTTGGTGGCTTCACGCCAAGCATTTGATACATACTGGCTACCACGATCTGAATGTATTATTAAAGGTTGTTCGATATTACGATAAGCCTTTGCTTTATTAATTGTGGCTACAACATTTGATACTTCCATAGTATCAGAAAGAGTCCAGGCTATTATTTTCCTGGCAAATAAGTCCATAACACAATTAAGGTAGACAAAGCCATTTTGAGTCCATATATAAGTAATATCTGTGCACCATACGGCATTGGGGCGTTCCGGGTTAAATCGTTCATCAAGTATGTTTGTAAGTTCAGTACTAAAATCAGAGCCTCTGGTGGTGGTAGTAAAAAGGCTTTAATCCATTGGGCTTTTAATACCCATTTCATGCATATTTTTCCTACAGTGCGTTCAGCAATAGTTTCACCCGACTTACGAAGTTCTTTGGTTATTTTAGGAGCACCATAGTTTTGTTTTGAAGCATCATAAATAAGCCGGATATTCTTCTTGATAGTTTCCTTCCTCTGAATAGTAGAAGATAGTTTTCTATTAAGAAAAGAACGATATCCGGATCGAGACACACCTAAAAATTTAAACATTCCGGAAGTAGAGACACGGTGTCCGTTTACTTTTAGCTGCCTCTACCTTTGCAGAAATCTCTGTATAGATAGCAATAGTTAGCTTTTCCCCAGAATGCTTATGGCTTTTTTTAGTACATCAAGAGCATCCTGAGCATCACGAAGCTCACATTTAAGGCGAGCTATTTCTTTTGCATCATCAGATTGATAGTTACCTGAGCCACGAACGGGAATGTCACCGTCATTATTACGAAATTGACTTTCCCATTTGGCAAGTGTACTAACACCAATACCAAGATTCTTGGCACATTCAACTTGAGTAAGATCAGGATGTTCATTTCGATAGTTGATAGCATCCAGCTTAAACTGTTTTGAGTGATGGTTTCTTTTACTTGACATAATGAGTTCCTCCTAAGGTTTATTATATAACAAATAAGGGAATATCTCATTTTGTTTTGTACTAATTATATTCTAACACCACAAAGACTTTATATGTGTTTATAAATATATATAAAAGAGCATACCAAGTAAAACAAAACATTGCTGTGAGATTCAGGGATAGGAACTATATCAGGTGAAACCGACAAATATCAAAAATAATGCAATAAATACTTACAAATAAATTTTTACTTGAGGTATAATGGAATCAGATTGGAGGAGTTAATATATTGAAAAAAATAGAATTAAAGAAGTATAGAAAGGATATTTATTTTATGATTATTACTAAAAAAAATGTTGTGTCGTGTGTTAGTAGTTTGCTTATGTTTTAATACATTGTCAGGAACAGTATATGCTTCGGAAACTGATAATTCCAGTCAACTAGAATACAGTAATACTTCAAATGTTAAGGTATTGAAAGATGGAATTTATATCAATGGTACATATTATACAAAGGAGCAATTTAACAAATTATTAGAAAAAGCTATACCTATTGAAGCTGAAAGTGATTTAGATAAAATTACTGAAACGGATGATATTTTACCGACATCTTTACCACTTGTGGCAGGTGTCTATTTGGTACCTGGAGTAGGAGAGGTTGTAATAACAGCAACAGGTGTTATTCTTGTAGCAGGAGCTGTTGTAGTAGCAGGTAGTTGGGCTTATAATACTATTATTAGATACTTTAAAGAACATACTAAGAATAAAAGAAAAAGCAATCATGATAAACATACTAAACCACGACCTGGAAGGGATAGTGAGAAAAAGAAACAGAATAATAAATGGAAACCAAGAAAGTAGATTTTGATATAACTGTGTGGGGTTTTTATGCAAATTACAGATGACATAATTTTAAAGTATTCCGGTAGTTTATTGGAGATATATACTGTTAATACTGATAGTTTTTTTCAGTGGGAAGTATAGCCTTATATAGTAATTCAGAAATACTTTTTTTAGGATATATGATGAACTTGGAAGAGAAGTGGCATTATATCTGGTGAAAAGAGAACATATAAATAACATTATAGCAAATACAGAATATCTAAAAATGGATTTATACTGTGAATATTGGAAAGGCGAGAATATAAATAAATCAACATATTTTTTTGGAGTATATGTCGAATCTGTGCAAGGATGAGACAGATATTATAAGTAGTGTAATTGACTTTGTTATGAAGAAGATGGAATGTATTACAATCCAAACTTATAGCTCAGAGATGATAGATACTGGTTTCATTTCAGATTGTACAGATGGGTATGTAACACTTAGGTGTATTGACATTGAAACTGCAAAAAGAGTTTTCTACATGTGATATAAGTATAAGTGATATTTGGTTTCTTGAGTTTTGTAGTTTGGATAATACTCTGTTGTCTTATGCATTTAATAAAATATAAAAATATGGTTATTTTTAAATAAATAAACAAATAAAAAAAGCTCTACATTATATATGGTAGAGTTTTTTTATTATGTAAGGAGTTTAGAAATGAAAAAAACCAAATAAATTGGGAAAAAGTGAAAAAGGAATTAGTGATTTATTAGTAAAGAAAGAAACTTATGAGAATAAACTAATACAGCTAAAAAAATCAAGGCAAAAAAAACTTGAGAAAATGGCAAGTATAGAGGAACGAAAAAAAGAGAACTCATCGCCTTATAGAAAGAGGAGCTATTTTAGAAAGTTTTATTGAGGATGCAAGTGAGCTTTCCGGGGCAGAAATAAAGGCTATTTTAGAAAAAAAGTATTTTTCAAAAAAATAAATATAAGTGGAAAATAGAATTATAAAAAACTATGAGATTAATGTAAGCAATAAACTCTTATAAATCCCTTAGTTTACTAAGGGCGTAATGGTCCTATGTCAAGATTTAGTACAAATTAAAATGAGAGGTTCTACCAGCTAAGATGCCGGAAGAACACGTGCCTTATTATATAGCTTTCAAACTCGTCAGGAGACATATAATCACAATGACTATGAATCCTTACCGTGTTATAAAAGGCTTCAATGTACTCAAATACAAGCCTATATGCGTGGCTGTAGTTTTGAATACTGAATCTGTTTAGCCATTCTCTTTTAATCAATGAATGAAATGATTCAATGCACGCATTATCATATGGATAGGCACAACGAGAATAGCTTCGTTGCATAGTTTTGGTGGCTTCACGCCAAGCATTTGATACATACTGGCTACCACGATCTGAATGTATTATTAAAGGTTGTTCGATATTACGATAAGCCTTTGCTTTATTAATTGTGGCTACAACATTTGATACTTCCATAGTATCAGAAAGAGTCCAGGCTATTATTTTCCTGGCAAATAAGTCCATAACACAATTAAGGTAGACAAAGCCATTTTGAGTCCATATATAAGTAATATCTGTGCACCATACGGCATTGGGGCGTTCCGGGTTAAATCGTTCATCAAGTATGTTTGTAAGTTCAGTACTAAAATCAGAGCCTCTGGTGGTGGTAGTAAAAGGCTTAATCCATTGGGCTTTAATACCCATTTCATGCATATATTTTCCTACAGTGCGCTCAGCAATAGTTTCACCCGACTTACGAAGTTCTTTGGTTATTTTAGGAGCACCATAGTTTTGTTTTGAAGCATCATAAATAAGCCGGATATTCTTCTTGATAGTTTCCTTCCTCTGAATAGTAGAAGATAGTTTTCTATTAAGAAAAGAACGATATCCAGATCGAGACACACCTAAAAATTTAAGCATTCCGAAAGTAGAGACACGGTGTCCGTTTACTTTAGCTGCCTCTACCTTTGCAGAAATCTCTGTATAGATAGCAATAGTTAGCTTTTCCCCAGAATGCTTATGGCTTTTTTTAGTACATCAAGAGCATCCTGAGCATCACGAAGCTCACGTTTAAGGCGAGCTATTTCTTTTGCATCATCAGATTGATAGTTACCTGAGCCACGAACGGGAATATCACCGTCATTATTACGAAATTGACTTTCTCATTTGGCAAGTGTACTAACACCAATACCAAGATTCTTGGCACATTCAACTTGAGTAAGATCAGGATGTTCATTTCGATAGTTGATAGCATCCAGCTTAAAACTGTTTTGAGTGATGGTTTCTTTTACTTGACATAATGAGTTCCTCCTAAGGTTTATTATATAACAAATAAGGGAATATCTCATTTTGTTTTGTACTAATTATATTCTAACACCATATAAAGAAAAAGTAGAAAGAGAGATTTTAGGAAAGAAAGTAAAATTGAGTGGGGAAAATGGAAAGTACAATTTGGTAACATGGACAGATAGAGGTTATACTTATTCTATTAGCACGCCAATACAAGCGATGACAATGCAGGAGATAGAGAAGTTGATTGCTCAAGTTCAATAACCTTAAATTTACATTTATACATTAGCTGATATGGATTCAGAAAAGTGATATAATATGTGTAAAAATAAGATTAGGAGATAGGTATGTACGAATTAATAAAAAAAATTCATGGAGTTGAGGATGTAAAGAAGTTTAGTTTGGAGGAGTTAAAACTTTTAGCAGGTGAAATTAGAGAGGCGTTATTCAATAGACTGACCCATATTGGAGGACATTTTGGTCCAAACTTTGGTATGGTAGAAGCTGAAATTGCAATGCACTATGTGTTTCATTCACCTGTGGACAAGATTGTATTTGATGTGTCGCACCAATCTTATCCACATAAAATTCTTACTGGGCGAAAGGAAGGCTATATCGATGAGGACAGGTTTAGAGAGGATTCGGGATATACAAATCCTGATGAGAGTGAACATGACTTTTTCAATATTGGTCATACTTCCACTTCTCTAGCTTTGGCATCTGGACTGGCAAAGGCTAGGGATCTAAAGGGGGATCACGAAAACATCATTGCTGTTATTGGAGATGGCTCACTATCAGGTGGCGAGGCGATGGAGGCTTTAAATGTTGTAGGGTCAGAGCTGAATTCAAATTTTATTGTTGTCGTCAATGACAATGAAATGGCGATTGCAGAGACTCACGGTGGTATCTATAAGAATCTAAAAGAACTTCGTGACACCAATGGAAAGGCCAGCAATAATCTGTTCAAAGCCTTTGGTCTTGACTATAGGTATATTGAAAATGGAAATGACATAGAGACTATGGTAGAGGCCTTTAGGGAGGTAAAGGACATCGATCATCCGATTGTGCTTCATATTCACACGATAAAAGGTTTTGGATACAAGCTAGCAGAGGAAAATAAGGAAAATTGGCATTGGACGCTTCCATTTGATCGTTCAACAGGACTTCCAACCGTTGATTTTGGAGAGGGAGAAGATTATACAAGCATTACAGCCAAATACATTATGGACAAGGCAAAAAAAGATAAGGATTTACTGGTTATTACACCAGCCATGCCATCAGCTGTTGGATTGGATGCTCACCTTAGAAAAGAACTTGGAAGTCAGTATATTGATGTAGGGATTGCAGAAGAACAGGCCGTGGCCATGGCTTCTGGAGCTGCAAAAAATGGAGTAAAACCACTGGTTGTGACCTGTACTACATTTATGCAAAGAGCATATGATCAGATTTCTCAAGATGTAGGTATCAATCGCACTCCCAGTGACGATACTGCTCAATTATAGTAGCTTTGATGCAATGACAGATGTTACTCATCTTGGAATTTTTGGCATCCCAGAATTTGCAAATATTCCAAACCTTGTCGTATTAGCACCATCCTCTAAGTCGGAGTATATCCATATGTTGGATTGGTCACTTGATCAGAGGAACATCCCTGTGATGATTCTCATTCCAGGAAATGAGGTTACTGATCGAGAATCAGATAAAGATTATAGTAAGCTAGGTAGCTTTAAGATGGAACGAAAAGGGGAAAAGGTGGCCATTATTGCTCTAGGAGATTTTTATCAGCGAGGTGAAAAACTTGCGGATGAAATTGAAAAGGAGCTTTCATTTAAGCCAACACTCATCAACCCACGCTTTGCTTCTAGTATTGATCAGGAGATGCTAGAAGAACTTGAAAAGAAACATAAAGCTCGTTATTACATTAGAAGATGGTGTCGTAGAAGGTGGATTTGGTCAAAAAATTGCTTCATTTTATGGGATATCTCCTATGAAAGTAAAAAATTATGGATTGGACAAGGTATTCTATGATCGATATTCGCCATCGACGCTAGTGAAAGAGCTTGGAATGGATAATGAGTCAATCATCGCAGATATTCACAAAGTATTGGAAGATATGATATCATAATAGGGGGTTTATTGCAGAATGAGGAGAAAATAAAAATTATGACAAAGTTTATTCAAGTAAAGGCAATTAGAAAGGGCTCAAAGCCACCAATATGGAGAAGGATGGCTTTGAGTGCAGAAGTGACCTTTGCACAACTAGCGGATGTTTTGGCTGTAGCATTGGAATTACCAAGTGAACAAAGCTATGAGTTTGAGTTTTATAATAGAAAAGAAAGAGTTGTCAGTGATCTATCTAAAGTCACTTCTACTTATCAGTATCAATTAGGTGCAGAGCTTTTGGCCAAAGAGTGGTTAGAAAGTGAAAAGTGGTTTACTTTTAAAATGGGAGAAAATTTACCAGAGTATAGAGTAGAGATGGAAGGGGAAGTGGATGTCCTAGAGCACACTACTATTCTTAAGCAAGTAGCACCGAGTAAGAATGAGTATTGGCAGAGCAAAGAGATAGTACAAGAGAGGTTAGATGCACTAAAAAGTGAAAATGCCGTTTGGGTAGCTGAAGATGAAAAAGAAGTGGAAGTTTCGGATTTGATTGATAGTTATGGAAAAGCTGATCTTTGTGCATTGGCAGGGCGTGTGGGATGCGAATTAAAAGATGATACAATTCCTAATATGCGTGCACAGTTAGTTTCATTGCTTCTTTCAAAGAAGGTGATGGGAGAGCAACTCTTACTTGCGACCAAAGAGGAATTGGATGCATTTGATCAGGCTATGCAGAGGGACTCATTTATTCCAACACCAGAGGAATGGTCAAGGCTTACAATTTTCTATGATTTAAATTATATTGCTATTTTTGCAGATAATATGGTGGAAGTACCTAAAGAGGTAAAGCTAGCTTATGAGGAATTATTGGAGACGGGGTATGCAAAGTTTCATGAAGAAGCCAGCTGGCTTTTAACTTGTCTTAGAGTATTTCAGGTGATCTATCTTGTTGCACCTGTAAAAATATTGTATCGAATGTACAAGGAAAAAAGGCATATCAATGTGGATTATCCACATTTTGAAAAAGTTTTAGCAGAATTGCCAGATTACCTTATGGCTTGTAGGGTCGTTAAAGATAAGGTGATTGCAAAGCATGTCTTGGAGGATGGAAGCGAAAAAAGAGCAGAGATGTTGCAGAGGAATGTAGAATTTTATATTCCGACAGTGGAAGAAATTTTAACCTATGCAAAGAATGGTTATCCAAGTTGTGAGAAGTCCTATCAGGAGTTGTTTCGCTTTTATTTAGAGGATATGGAACTGGGAGAGGATAGAGCAAGGAATCTCTGTTTGCATGCCTTTCATACCTTTGTGGCTTCTGGAAAAGTCAATGACTATATGGAGATTGTCAATCGAGAGAGAATCATTTTTCGCTCAGAGGAGATGGTGAAGAAATTTACGCATATTTTGGAAGAAGTAAGTCAAAACACAAGAATGTTTGAACTCAGAGGACATAAGCCAAAAGAGGTGGCCAAGAAAGTTTCTTTGCAGGCACCAGCACACGCTTTTTTATCTAAGCCTCAAAAGCAACAGGAGAAAAAGATTTATCCAAATGACCCATGTCCATGTGGAAGTGGAAAGAAATATAAGAAGTGCTGTGGGCGAAATAAATAAAGTGAGTTTTGGTAAACTCGATGAGAAGGCAGAACCCAAAAAGGTCCTGCCTTTTTCGATCATTCTGTCTGGAAAATAAAAAAATAAAAAAATCAAAAAAATACTTGACGCAGATATGGTACTATGATATTATATCTGAGTCGCTGACGAAGCGACAACAAAGAACCTTGAAAATTAAAGATTAAACAGTACACATAACCCTGAAATTTCTTAAAGAATTTCAAGAATGTAATAAAACCTTTGGCTTTGTGAAAACAAAGCTTCAGTAATCATAGGATACAAATTGCTAGTGCAATCATGACCTAGATCAAAAACTTAAACATGAGAGTTTGATCCTGGCTCAGGATGAACGCTGGCGGCGTGCTTAACACATGCAAGTCGAACGAAGCTGTTGTTTGGAGACCTTCGGGTGGAAGAATGACAGACTGAGTGGCGGACGGGTGAGTAACGCGTGGGTAACCTACCTTGCACAGGGGGACAACAGTTGGAAACGACTGCTAATACCGCATAAGACCACAGTACCGCATGGTACAGGGGTAAAAACTGAGGTGGTGCAAGATGGACCCGCGTCTGATTAGCTAGTTGGTGGGGTAAAGGCCTACCAAGGCGACGATCAGTAGCCGACCTGAGAGGGTGATCGGCCACATTGGGACTGAGACACGGCCCCAAACTCCTACGGGAGGCAGCAGTGGGGAATATTGGACAATGGGGGAACCCTGATCCAGCGACGCCGCGTGAGTGAAGAAGTATTTCGGTATGTAAAGCTCTATCAGCAGGGAAGAAAATGACGGTACCTGACTAAGAAGCCCCTGGCTAACTACGTGCCAGCAGCCGCGGTAATACGTAGGGGCAAGCGTTATCCGGATTTACTGGGTGTAAAGGGAGCGCAGACGGCTTGGCAAGTCTGAAGTGAAAGCCCGGGGCTTAACCCCGGGACTGCTTTGGAAACTGTGAAGCTAGAGTGTCGGAGAGGTAAGTGGAATTCCCAGTGTAGCGGTGAAATGCGTAGATATTGGGAGGAACACCGGTGGCGAAGGCGGCTTACTGGACGATAACTGACGTTGAGGCTCGAAGGCGTGGGGAGCAAACAGGATTAGATACCCTGGTAGTCCACGCGGTAAACGATGAATACTAGGTGTCGGGGGACATAGTCTTTCGGTGCCGCCGCTAACGCATTAAGTATTCCACCTGGGGAGTACGTTCGCAAGAATGAAACTCAAAAGGAATTGACGGGGACCCGCACAAGCGGTGGAGCATGTGGTTTAATTCGAAGCAACGCGAAGAACCTTACCAAGTCTTGACATACCGTTGACCGTTCCGTAATGGGGACTTTCCTTCGGGACAACGGATACAGGTGGTGCATGGTTGTCGTCAGCTCGTGTCGTGAGATGTTGGGTTAAGTCCCGCAACGAGCGCAACCCTTGTCCCTAGTAGCCAGCAGTCAGATGGGCACTCTAGGGAGACTGCCAGGGATAACCTGGAGGAAGGTGGGGATGACGTCAAATCATCATGCCCCTTATGATTTGGGCTACACACGTGCTACAATGGCGTAAACAAAGTGAAGCGAAACCGCGAGGTCAAGCCAATCACAAAAATAACGTCTCAGTTCGGATTGTAGGCTGCAACTCGCCTACATGAAGCTGGAATCGCTAGTAATCGCAGATCAGCATGCTGCGGTGAATACGTTCCCGGGTCTTGTACACACCGCCCGTCACACCATGGGGAGTCATCAATGCCCGAAGTCAGTGACCCAACCGCAGGAGGGAGCTGCCGAAGGCAGGGAGGATAACTGGGGTGAAGTCGTAACAAGGTAGCCGTATCGGAAGGTGCGGCTGGATCACCTCCTTTCTAAGGAAGAAGTAGGGGTTGTGGGTACTGTTTAATCTTTAATCCAAGGTCATCAACCTTTTTGGTGCCGATGCGCTTAGGGGTAACACCCGTTCCCATCCCGAACACGATGGTGAAGACCTAAGCGGCCGAGGGTACTATACTGGAGACGGTATGGGAGAGTAGGTGGGTGCCAAATTTATGGGGGTGTAGCTCAGTTGGGAGAGCACCTGCCTTGCAAGCAGGGGGTCAAGAGTTCGAATCTCTCCATCTCCACTCGCTAGAGAGATCTAGCATCGTACCTTGAAAACTGCATATCAAACAGATTTAGAATATTTGATTAAATATTTTAGACATCCGAGGTGATATTAAATCGCAATGATTTAGTATCCGAAAAAAGAAACAAACCAAACCGACCAACAGGGTACACGCTAGTATCTGAGAAAGTGATCTTCACCGCAGAAGATGACGAAGTTGGTTAAACATAAAGAGCGTAGGGTGGATGCCTAGGCACTAAGAGCCGATGAAAGACGTGATAAGCTGCGAAAAGCTACGGGGAGGAGCACATATCCATTGATCCGTAGATATCTGAATGGGGAAACCTACTTGGACAAACTCCAAGTATCCATGCGCCAATACATAACGCATGGAAGGGAACCCGGTGAACTGAAACATCTAAGTAGCCGGAGGAAAAGAAAGAAAACTCGATTTTGGGAGTAGCGGCGAGCGAAACCGAAAGAGCCTAAACCGTGGTGCGTGCACCGCGGGGTTACGGACTGCGACAAGTGAGTCGATTTGTTACCAGAACAGTTTTGGAAAAGCTGGCAATAAGCGTGAGAGCCGCGTATGGGAAAGCAATAGACAGCGAGCAGGATCCAAAGTACCACGAGACACGAGAAACCTTGTGGGAAGTCGGGGGGACCACCCCCCAAGGCTAAATACTCCTTAGTGACCGATAGCGCATAGTACTGTGAAGGAAAGGTGAAAAGGACCCCGGGAGGGGAGTGAAAGAGAACCTGAAACCCTATGTTTACAAGCTGTGGAAGTGCGATACATGAACGCACAACCGCGTACTTTTTGTAGAACGGTCCGGCGAGTTACATTGACTGGCAAGGTTAAGCACTACAGGTGTGAAGCCGAAGGGAAACCAAGTCTGAATAGGGCGAGATAGTCAGTGGATGTAGACCCGAAACCGGGTGATCTATCCATGTCCAGGTTGAAGTTCGCGTAAAAGTGAATGGAGGACCGAACACACATCCGTTGAAAAGGGTGGTGATGAGGTGTGGATAGGGGAGAAATTCCCAATCGAACCCGGAGATAGCTGGTTCTCCTCGAAATAGTTTTAGGACTAGCCTTGTTTTAGTTTCATGGAGGTAGAGCTCTGAATTCTTAAGGGGGCGTCAAAGCTTACTAAGAGATATCAAACTGCGAATGCCATCGAAATGATGAACAGGAGTCAGACTGCACGAGATAAGTTGGGTAGTCAAAAGGGAAAGAGCCCAGACCTACAGCTAAGGTCCCAAAGTATGTGTTCAGTGGAAAAGGATGTGAGATTTCAGAGACAACTAGGATGTTGGCTTAGAAGCAGCCACACATTCAAAGAGTGCGTAATAGCTCACTAGTCGAGAGGTCTTGCGCCGAAAATGTCCGGGGCTAAAACACAACACCGAAGCTTAGGAATGTAGCAATACATTGGTAGAGGAGCATTTTTATAGGCGTAGAAGCTGTACCGATAAGGAGCAGTGGAGTAATAAAAAGAGAGAATGCCGGAATGAGTAGCGAGATGAAGGTGAGAATCCTTCAGGCCGAATATCTAAGGTTTCCAGAGTAAAGCTGATCTGCTCTGGGTAAGTCGGGACCTAAGGCAAGGTCGAAAGACGTAGTCGATGGACAACAGGTTTAGATTCCTGTACCGCTTATTATCAGAAATGTGGGGACACAGAGACGTATCCAAACCCAGGAATGCAAAGACTGGGGCAAGCCAAGTACTGGTATGGCAGGAAAATCCGCCATGCAACAGGAATAGGTGATGCGGACCGAAATCAAGTAGGGAAGTTGGAGAAGGAGCTGTCAAGAAAAGCCGCTATTGTGTAATAAGTGCCCGTACCGTAAACCGACACAGGTGGATGAGGAGAGAATCCTAAGGCCGGCGGGAGAAGCATTGTTAAGGAACTCGGCAAAATGACCCCGTAACTTCGGGAGAAGGGGTGCCATCCTCCGGGATGGCCACAGAAAATAGGCTCAAGCAACTGTTTAGCAAAAACACAGGTCTATGCGAAACCGAAAGGTGAGGTATATATGGGCTGACGCCTGCCCGGTGCTGGAAGGTTAAGAGGAGAAGTCAGGCAACGAAGCTTTGAATTGAAGCCCCAGTAAACGGCGGCCGTAACTATAACGGTCCTAAGGTAGCGAAATTCCTTGTCGGGTAAGTTCCGACCCGCACGAAAGGCGTAATGATTTGAGCACTGTCTCAACAATGCACCCGGTGAAATTGAAGTACCAGTGAAGATGCTGGTTACCTGCGCCAGGACGGAAAGACCCCATGGAGCTTTACTCTAGTTTGATACTGGGATTCGATTATACCTGTACAGGATAGGTGGGAGGCGAAGAAGCAAGGACGCCAGTCTTTGCAGAGCCGCTGTTGGGATACCACCCTTGTATGATTGGATTTCTAACCTGCACCCGTGATCCGGGTGAGGGACACTGTCAGATGGGGAGTTTGACTGGGGCGGTCGCCTCCGAAAGGGTATCGGAGGCGCTCAAAGGTTCCCTCAGAATGGTCGGAAACCATTCAAAGAGTGCAAAGGCAGAAGGGAGCTTGACTGCGACACCGACGGGTGGAGCAGGTACGAAAGTAGGACTTAGTGATCCGGTGGTATAAAGTGGGATTGCCATCGCTCAACGGATAAAAGCTACCCTGGGGATAACAGGCTTATCACTCCCAAGAGTTCACATCGACGGAGTGGTTTGGCACCTCGATGTCGGCTCATCGCATCCTGGGGCTGAAGTCGGTCCCAAGGGTTGGGCTGTTCGCCCATTAAAGCGGTACGCGAGCTGGGTTCAGAACGTCGTGAGACAGTTCGGTCCCTATCCGGCGTGGGCGTAAGATATTTGAGAGGAGCTGTCCTTAGTACGAGAGGACCGGGATGGACTGACCGCTGGTGCACCTGTTGGGGAGCAACCCCATCGCAGGGTAGCCAAGTCGGGCCGGGATAAACGCTGAAGGCATCTAAGCGTGAAGCCCCCCTCAAGATGAGATATCTCATACGCAAGTAGTAAGACCCCTTGAAGACGACGAGGTAGATAGGGCAGAGGTGTAAGTGTGGCAACATACTTAGCTGACTGTTACTAATCGGTCGAGGGTTTAACCAACAAGTCGGATTGGTTGAAAGTGGATAGATGGTGTTTGATATGTGGTTTTGAAGGTATGAATTTGCGCGAGTGGCTCAGTTGGTGGAGTACGACCTTGCCAAGGTCGGGGTCGCGGGTTCGAGTCCCGTCTCGCGCTCTAATGGAGAGAGGAAGGTCTTAGGCTTTTCTCTCTTTTTGTGTTTTGGAAATTTTAGGAGGTTGGGATGAGAGAATTAGCAGAAATTCGAGAGGATATCGATCGCATTGATCAAAAAATTCGAGAGCTCATTATGGAGAGGTTAAATTGTTCCACAGAGGTTGTAGCATCTAAAATTCGAGACAAGAATTATGTAATTTATCGTGCGGATCGAGAGGAGTCGATGCTTGAAAATTTAGGAGCAGATGTGCCAATCGACCGAAGAGCAGGGTACTTATCGGTTGTTCGCAAAGTGACAGAAACAAGTCGAATGTATCAATATAGTATTTTATATGAAAAGGTGCCAGAATTATTTGAAAAATTGATTGAAGGACTAAATATTCCAGAAAAAATGAAATCGGTAAAGTTGATGCTCACAAGACCGAACATTCCCAATGCAATGTCTTCAATTTTGAGTATGATTGGCGACTATGGTTTTAATATGGATCAAATGAAACTCTTAGAATATGCAAAGGACAATAGGGCCGTGACCTTTGAGCTAGTGATTCTTGGAGATATTCATGATGTTCATTTTCAAAAATTGATGTTACAACTTTCTATGGAAAGTGCAAGTTTTCACATCCAAGAATTTATAGAAGAATAGAAATGGAATAAAACAGGCGTGAGCGATATTGGTATTCTTACTCAATATTGCTCACGCTTTGTGACATAAAAAATTATTTGTTGATGCTCAAAAATGCATCGAGCAATGTTTGCTCGTGATTTTCATTGACCATTGTGGCGGTGATCGTTGCCATATAATTGCCATCCATAATAAAGACTTGAGTCTCATAGACTTTGCGGTGATTGGCCTCTGCACTGATACGAAGAGCAGGAGTTTCCTTGCCCTTAAAGGTAGTTGTGGTCTTTGAAATTTCCACATTGGTCATACCAGAAGATTCCAATTGTTTTTTCATGGAATTCATGGATTCTTCTATAGCATGATCGATATCTGTTGTGGAGCCATAGACCTTTTCCATGTTTTGTATGCCGACATTGACAGTGGAATTGCCATCAGAGCTGTAGGCTGCCATATCCATGTAGAATTTACCCTCATCAATAACCTTTTGAGCATTTTCCAGTGTGAGAGAGTTTTCAATAGAAATTCCACTCATCTGAGAGAGCTGTTCGTCACTGGCCATAATGAGTTGTAGGGGGTTCGGATCAAACTGAAGATCAAAAGCCTCATTAGTATAGATACCGTCATTAGAAAACTTTCCAATAGAGAGTGGCTTGGCCTCTGAGGCCTTGGTGGTCTCTGGGGCAGTTGTGGTTTGGATTGGTGGTGTCGTTGATAAGACATCATTTGATTTTGAACCACCGCAGGCACAACAGCCAATGGCACTGCCAAGGAGAAGAGCCGTAGCAAAAAACTTATTTTTTCTCATTGTTTTTTCCTTTCTCATTTGCTGGTGTAAATAGATCATAAATTTCTTGAGCATGATTTTCGCCTAAATTTGCAGTGGAGATGGTGGCTACATAGTCACCCGACACTAAAAAGGCATAGGTGGAGTAAAATGTCTGCTCACCTGCAGTTGCTGACAGAGTGAAGGCAGGGACATTGTCGCCATTAATTTTTACAATCGTCTTATCCACATCGATTTCTTTTCCTGCAGATTGTTGAAATGTTTCCTTTGCTTTTTCACAGGCAGCATCCACAATTTTGTCGATATTTTTATTGGCATCAGGATAGATAATGGTTGCATTTTGTAATGTGACATTGATGGTATTGTAGGCCTTGGCATCTGCACAGGTCATATCTGTGTAAGTTTTTCCCTCTTTGAGCAGGGCAACCGCCTCCTTGGTGGAAAGGTCGTGGTTGCTCTGCTCGGTTGTGCTATAGGTAAAGTTGTGGGAAGTTCCTTCAAATTTCAAATTAAATGTTTTGTTTATATATACGCCATCTTTGATGCTACCAACCGAAAATGAAGTATGGGCTTGAGTGCATCCTGTACCAATCAATGCACTGGTTAGGATAATAGGAAATAATTTTTTCATCAACTTTAGAATAGAATCCTTTCTTTGTACTGTAAATCTACAGTTAATGATACGAAAAAAAATAGCAGAAAACAATGCTTTTTATAGAAAAACTTGTCTTTTGGAAATGAAGAGTATAAAATAAAGAGATGATCAAATTTTTATTAAAATGTATACTTTATCCAGTCCAATTGTTGTTGGACATTCTTATTATTACATTAGAGATTTTGCTTGGTATTAGTAAGGTGATTTTAGGCTTATTTGCTGGATTTGCGATACTTGCAGCCATTATTGCATGGGAATTTCGAGCTACTATACTATTTATTCCAGCACTACTGATTGCAATTTTTCTTAGTCCTTTGGGAGTTCCATTGATTGGAGGCATTGTCGTAGAAATATTAAAGGGGATAAAGAAAGGCTTAAAAAATCTATAGTACGGATAGGAGATAAGATATGAAGAGAAAAAATAAAATCATGGTTGGTGTTTTTGGGGCACTGGTCATGGGGGCAGCCCTCAGTGGATGCAAACATACCCAACAGGGAGCTAAAGTAGAGAGTACTGCCAATGAAAGTACTAGGAGCAGTGTAGAGGAGAGCACAAACAGTACACAGAGTAAGGGAACAGAGGGCACAGAGAGTAAAGCGAATGGAACAAATACAACAAATACAAGCCATTCTGAGCAAACGACTGCGGCAACCGTGGCAGAAAGTTCAAGTGTTTCGAGCACTGAAAAAAATTCAGATGAAAAGAATAAAGCTTACGAAGCTTACGCAGAAGTGCTAAAGTCATTGATTGCAGCTCATGGGGATCTTTCGGAGAAGACATTTGGCGATGATGGCAGTGGTGAAGGCTATAAAATTTCGTATGCCAGTGGTGTTTGCTATTCAGCATTGATTGATTTTGATGGAGATGGAAGAGATGAACTGATGGTTGTCTATGGTGTGCCACATCAGAATGCAACGGATGATTATCAGATGGAAGTCTACAGTGATACTGGAAAAGGTGCAAAGAAATTATATACAGGACCTGCAGGAACCACGGCTGAGAGCACAGGCGATACATTGGAATTTTCAAAGAAGGGAAAGAATACCTATTATCTTTTGGGCTACATCAATGAAGAGGAAGTTAGTTATACTTACTATGGAATGGAACATGGGAAATTTAAGAAATTAAAGAAGTTTACGGATGAGGATGAAGGCAAGAAATGGGGCGGTGAGACATATCTTCAAGTTCCACTTTTAGCTTGGGAGAGAAAGCAGGTGCCAGAGGATCACGAGGCCTTTGTAAAGATTATGGACACCTTAAAAGAAGCTACACAAAAAACGAAGACAAGTCTTGGAATATAGGGAGCAGAAGATGAAATCAACATTACGAAGAACATGGGCAGAGATTAATTTAGATGCCCTTGCCTATAACTATCAAAGAATTAGAGAGTATATTGGAAAGGAGGTAAAGTTTCTCGGTGTGGTCAAGGCCGATGCCTATGGTCATGGCTCTGTGCAGGTGGGAACAAAACTTCAAGAATTAGGAGCTGACTATTTGGCTGTCAGTAGCATTGATGAGGCTATGGAGCTTCGTGTCAATGGGATCACAATGCCAATTTTAATTCTTGGACACACTCCTCTTGAACAAGTGGATCGCTTAATTTGCTTTAATATTACACAGGCAGTAACTTGTGAGGCTAAGGCACTGGAGTACAATCAGCAGGCCCTTGCCTATGGTGGAAAATTAAAGGTTCACATTAAGGTCGATACAGGGATGTCAAGACTTGGTTATCTGTGTGAGGGAGAACATTTCAAAACAGGAGTCGAAGGAATTGTCAATGCCTGCAATCTTCCAGGGCTTGACGCAGAGGGAATTTTTACTCACTTTGCTGTGGCAGATGAAGAGGGAGAGGAGTACAAAAAATACACATTACATCAATATGAGCTCTTTTGTCACACTATTAAAGAAGTGGAAGAAAAATTGGGAAGGGAATTTAAGATTCATCACTGTGCCAATACAGGGGCAACGGTGGAGTATCCTCAGACCTATATGGACATGGTGCGACCAGGATTACTACTCTATGGCTATGGTGAATTTGCCAGAAAGTTAAATCTTCGCCCAGTGATGTCAGTAAAGACAACAGTGAGTACAATTAAAATTTATCCAGCAGGTACAAAGATTAGTTATGGTGGCATCTACACGACAGATAAGGTCACAAGAATGGGTGTGATTCCCTATGGATATGCCGATGGTTTTATGCGCTGTTTATCAAATCAATATCGAGTGTGGACAAATGAGGGAGAGGCACAGCAATGTGGACACATCTGCATGGATATGTGTATGGTAGATTTGACAGGCAAGACAAGTGTGGATGTTGGCAGTGAGATTGAAATTTTTGGTGAGCATCAACCGGTGGAAAAAATGGCTGAAATGGCAGGAACGATTCCATATGAAATTGTATGTGCTGTGAGCAGGCGTGTGCATAGAATTTATATTGAAAATCATGAGGTGAGTTATCAGGAGTTGATGCTTCGTATGTAGAAATAAAAAGGGGGTGTGAAAAAACTCAATCGAGTTTTTTCACACCCCCTTTTTTGACATATTTAGTAGTGAATGACATTGTGAGCATTTTGAATTTGATCAATGATGTCTTTGGCTTTATCAGAAGTAAAATATGTATAGGTAGAGGAAGGAACGAGGTCCCGTATCTTTTCTAAATCCTTATCGTGAATAGCTTTTCGCACGGTGGAGGCTGAAATTACTTGTCCATTGATCATTTTTCTAGGGATAATATGGCATTCAATGCCATGTTTTGGAAGTTCATTCGCCATAATTTGATTATAAATACCGGTCACTTGGCTGGTCGGTTCCTCACCAACATAACGTGCACGGATATGAAGGGCAGAGGCAATTTCAATAAAGATGGCAATATCTAGTTTGGCGTGACTGGTGATGACAGAAGTTTCGTCCTTTAAAAAATAACTTGGAAAAGTGGCATTGCTAATCATATAGTCTCCACTCTCATGATAGACAATATTTTGGATATGGGCAGTGCCATCCATAATTAACTTCTTTCTCACTGAAAATGGAACAAGAGAAGAATCCTCACTGACCATAAACAAGTGAAGAGTATCGCATTGGCTTGCGGCCTGTTCCACAAGATAGAGATGACCTAATGTAAAAGGATTCGCATTCATTACTACAGCTGCATTTCCACGATCAGATTTTGCCTCACATTTTTGTGCTTCCAAGTTTTGGAGATATTGAGCAAATCCATTTTTTTGATTTTCCATAAAGACAAGACGATCGTTGACTCGGGCAATCTCATAAAACCCTAGGTCGCCAAAAAATTTTGCTGTGCTGATCTTTGTGTAGAGAAAAAGATGAGAATTTCCTCTCTGAAATTGGATGTCAATTAAGTGGGAGAGAATTTGATTTAATAGCCCTTCACCTTGATGTTTGGAACTGACAGCAAAGCAGCGCAGGGTGTGACCAAAGCAACTTCCTGTGGCGATGACATGGTAATCTTCGTCATACATGACACAGATATAATCTAGGTTTTTGTCTCTTGTAATACCCTCTTCAAATAATAATTCGTCAATCTGAGCAAGCGTTGAAGTATCATTTGGCAGTACATGTGAAATTAAATATTCAGCCATAAAAATCTCCTTAATGCATTAAAAAATAAAGTAGAAAACAGACAGCCAATAAGTCGGCACTTCCTCCGGGGGAAAGATTTTTTTCAATGAATTCTTGATTGAGTTGATGGAGTAGGTCGATGTTGATCTTGTGTTGTAGCCGAATATCGTTTTGATATTCTTTGGCGGTCTTTACATCACTTCTAGCAATCATATTTGTATCGACCATATGCGTCAGGATGGAAAGTAATGTTTTGGCACCGGCAAGGTCAAATCCATCGCCATCATCTAAGGCTTTTTTGAGTGTTGGTAGTCCAAAAGTTTTAACAACAGGAAGACCATTGGCAATTTCTCCACGAACTCCGGTAATTCCATATTTAAGATAGAGCCTTTGTCCAACTGTGGTTGCCTTTTGCATAGTTAAATCTCTGTAATCATCTTTGATTAGATTTTTAGTGATTTGAGCACAGCTTTCTAAAATGCTATCGACAGTACTTGTATCTACAGGAAATTGAGTGCCAATGGCAGCACAGAGAATACCGAGAGTAAAGATGGCTCCCTATGTGTGTTGATTCCGTCAGTGGCCAGAAGCATTTCATTTTCGGCCTGTTTTCCATGAATGCGAAGTTTTGGAAGCAATTCATTCAGTGGATGAGATTTTGGATGAGTTTGTCCCAAACAGACACATTGATAAAAGTAGGGCCAGAGCACGGAGGAGCTATTTAAAAAAGTAAAAAAGTCCATGTCCTTGTGGCTTCCACAATCAAAGCGGTCAACCAAGCCAGGTTTGGGCGATACAGAGACCTCATATAAAAGGGAGCGCAGAGCAAAATTGGCAATGCGTTTAGCCTCTCTTTCTCTTAATATGCGAGAGAGAATATCTGTAGTGTAGGTCTGTAACTCTTCAATACTATGTTTGCGTCTTGAGGAGCATTCCTTGGCAGGTCTTTTACAAATTAGGCAATGTCGTCCTGAAAGTCCAATTTCTTGGCGGTCAATTTTTCGTCCAAATGGATGGTTGCTCTCTGGTGGGAGGAGAACATCCATATCATATAGGCGACCAAGTTCATCAAAATCTTCCAATTCACAGGTGAGTGATTTGAGGGCAAAAGCGTCAAAATCAATGACAAAATAACCTTCATTCCCAGTGGGATCTTGTAAAATTTCCTCAAATAAAATCTTGGCATGGTTCTTTTTGAGTTGAAGTTTCAAATCCTCTACACCAGTCAAGAAACCACGCAAAATTAAATCAGAGTTTTTAATTGGCCCTGCAATATTCATAGTAAAGCACAGCAATGGTTTGTGGTATTGATGAAGTAACTCTAACTGATGATGGGCACGCCTTTCTCTGGCATCGAGCATCTGTGGTAGTGAGATTTCTATTGTTTCCAAAGGAGTCCTCCTGTATTTACAAATTTGTCACATGAGTAAAAGTGTAGCACCAAAAAGAAGTTAATGTCAAGAAAAGGAAATGCACACTTTTTTGATATCTTTTTTGATAGGCTTATGGTAAGATTTTATGGATAGGATTTCGCATAGGAGGAAGCACAATATGTCAGAAAAGGATAAGCAACACACGGGAGAAGTTTATTTTCCAGGTGACCCTGAGATTTTGAAAGAGCAAATACAATACCAGGAAAAGTTATATGATTACAATCAAACTCGTCCAAGTGAGCAGGAGAAGAGGACGAATTTGCTCAAGGAAATGTTTGCAGAGATTGGAGAAAATTGCTATATTGAACCGCCATTTCACGCCAATTTTGGTGGCCATCACTGCCATTTTGGCAAGAATGTCTATGTCAATTACAATTTGACAGCAGTAGATGACACTCATATCTATGTGGGAGATAACACAATGATGGCACCCAATGTGATTTTGGCATCAGCAGCACATCCGTTGGATCCAGAGGAAAGAAGAAAAGGTTATCAATACAATCAGCCTGTGCACATTGGAAAAAATTGTTGGCTGGGGGCTGGTGTCATTGTCGTACCAGGGGTGAGCATCGGAGACGACACTGTGATTGGAGCAGGTAGTGTAGTCACAAAGGATATTCCATCCGGTGTGGTTGCGGTTGGAAATCCATGCAGAGTCATCAAAGAGATCAAAAGAGAAGAAAAGAATGGATAAGAAAGAATTAACTTTAGAAGTGATTTCTCGCCTAGCCAAGGAATATCCCGATGCAGATTGTACATTGGAATATGAAAATGGATGGCAACTTTTAATTAGTGTTCGTCTTGCAGCACAGTGTACGGACAAGCGGGTGGATGAAATCACTCCCAAATTATATGAAAAGTTTCCGACAGTAGCGGATTTGGCAAGGGCAGATGTCAGTGAGATTGAGGCCATTGTTCGCCCATGTGGACTGGGAAATGTTAAGGCGAGGGATATTTCCAAGTGCATGAAAGTATTACATGAAAAGTACAATGATGAAATTCCTAGAACATTTAAGGAACTCTTAGCCCTTCCGGGTGTGGGAAGAAAGAGTGCCAATCTCGTGATGGGTGATGTCTTTGGTGAGCCAGCTATTGTTACCGACACTCATTGTATTCGCATTTGTAATTTGCTTGGGATTGTGGATGGAATTAAGGAGCCAGCAAAAGTGGAAAGAGAATTGTGGAAATTGGTACCACCAAATGAGGGCAGTAGCTTTTGTCATCGCTTGGTTTTTCATGGTCGAGCAGTGTGTATTGCGAGGAGACCAAAGTGCAATCAATGTTGTCTCAAGGATATTTGTGCTCATGCAAGGAGTTTAGAATAAAATATAACGCCTTTTTCTGCTAAGAAGTGGAAAAAGGCGTTGATTTATTTTTGGGGGCAGGTAATCTTTGCAATATCTTCAATCGTGTGATGCAAAAAGTTGACTAGCTCACTGTCATAGGCACGGTAGTACATCTCCTTGCCATTTCGTTTTGAGCAGATGAGATTGGCCGTCTTTAGTAGACGCAAGTGGTGAGAAACGGCGGGACTACTCATTTGAGTCATTTCAGCCAGCTCCATGACGCAGACTTCATGGTGGCAGAGAATCCAAAATATGCGAAGGCGAACGGGATCACCAAGATGTTTCATGGCCATGGCCACAGTTTGCATTTCCTCGACACTAGGAATATGTTCCATAAATTCTCCTCTCTTTCATTTTTATTGAAATGATTTGAAATTATATTGTAGCAATTCTTTTTTGACTATACAAGTTCAAAATGATTGACATAGAATAGATTTGGTGGTAGAGTACAATATATAATTAAAAGATTGCTTAATTGTTAAAGAAAAGAGGAAAAAAGATGAACAAAAAACAAAAGAAAAATCTCATTCGCATTTTGATTTCAGCGATATTGATGATCATTTTGCACTTTTTGCCAGTGCATGGATTATTGCGATTTTTCCTTTATCTTGTACCCTATGTCATTGTGGGATATGATGTTGTCCTGCGTGCAATAAAAGGAATTCGAAATTTTCAGCCACTGGATGAAAATTTATTGATGACTTTGGCAACTGTTGGTGCAATGGTTCTTGCAGTTGTTCAAGATGGCGATTACACGGAAGCCATTGCGGTTATGCTATTTTATCAAATTGGCGAGTGGTTCCAAAGTTATGCTGTGGGGAAGAGTAGAAAGAGCATCAGTGCCTTGATGGATATTCGACCGGAGTATGCCAATATTGAAGATGGCAAGGGAGGATACACAAAAGTGGATCCCGATGAAGTCGAAGTTGGAAGTGTGATTGTAGTTAGAGCGGGAGAGAAAATTCCAATTGACGGTGTGGTAATTGAAGGAGCATCGAGTCTTGATACTGCAGCATTGACAGGGGAGTCGATACCAAGGGATGTTTCCAAGGGAAGTGAAGTAATTTCTGGTTGCATCAATCAAAGTGGTCTATTAAAAATTTGTACGACCAAGGAGTTTGATGAGTCGACAGCGTCAAAAATTTTGGAAATGATTGAGGATGCAAGTTCAAGAAAATCAAAGTCCGAAGATTTTATTGGAAAGTTTGCAAGAGTCTATACACCGGCCGTGGTGATTTCAGCAGTACTCCTTGCCATTCTTCCTCCAATCGTATTGTTGGTGATGGGGCGAGACAGCCATGTGTTTGATTGGATTTATCGAGCATTGACCTTCCTTGTCATTAGTTGTCCATGTGCTCTTGTGGTGAGCATTCCTCTTTCCTTTTTTGCAGGAATTGGTGGGGCATCCAGCGTGGGTGTATTAATTAAGGGATCAAATTATTTGGAGGCCCTATCTAAGGTAAGTACATTGGTTTTTGATAAGACAGGAACATTGACGAAGGGACAATTTGATGTCAGTGCAGTGCATACTACAGATATTCAGAGGGAGGAATTATTACATTTAGCAGCTCATGCAGAGGAAAATTCGACTCATCCCATTGCAGTGTCTCTGCGAAAAGCTTACCAATATACGAAGGATGATCATTGTGATGTAGAAGATGTAACGGAGCTTGCAGGTCGAGGGGTTCAGGCAAAAATTAATGGTCATGTAATATGTGTGGGCAATGAAAAGTTGATGGAAGAAGTGGGGGCAAAGTGGCGACCATGTCATAAGACAGGAACGATTATCCATGTATCAAGAGATGGAGAGTATATGGGACATATTGTGGTTTCCGATGTGATCAAACCCCATTCTAAGAAGGCTTTGCAGAATCTAAAGTCGATGGGAATGAAAAAACTTGTGATGTTGACTGGAGATCAGGAGGATGTGGCCAAAGAGGTGGCAAGTCAGTTGCCACTTGATGAATACTATGCGAAACTTCTTCCTGGAGATAAGGTCAATCAGGTGGAGAAATTATTAAATGATCCAAATCGCCATGGATTACTTGCTTTTGTTGGGGATGGAATTAATGATGCACCCGTTCTTTCTAGAGTCGATGTGGGCATTGCGATGGGAGCACTTGGTTCGGATGCGGCCATTGAAGCTGCCGATGTGGTGTTGATGGATGATGACCCAGCAAAGATTGCTGTTGCCATTCGCATTGCAAAAAAATGTATGCGGATTGTCTATGAGAATCTATATTTTGCCATTGGTATTAAATTGATTTGCTTACTTCTTGGTGCGATTGGCATTGCCAATATGTGGTTGGCTGTGTTTGCTGATGTCGGTGTGATGGTTCTGGCCGTGCTCAATGCCATTCGCTGTCTATTGGTAAAGAAATCATAGAATCAGTGACATAAAAAAGAGCTTCTAAGCAATTCAGTTTAGAAGCTCTTTTTGGTTTTATAATTCGCAAGTTCCTACCGTTCTTGGGAAGGGAAGAACATCTCGAATATTTCCCATTCCAGTAATATACATTACACAGCGTTCAAAGCCAAGACCAAATCCGGCGTGACGAGCAGAACCGTATTTTCTCAGGTCGAGATAAAAATCATAGTCCTTTGCATCCATTCCAAGCTCGTTGATTCTTGTCATCAATTTGTCGTAGTCATCTTCACGCTGACTTCCACCAATAATTTCACCGATGCCTGGAACAAGGCAATCCATAGCAGCCACGGTCTTGCCATCTTTGTTGAGTTTCATATAGAAGGCCTTGATGTCCTTGGATAATCTGTGACAAAGATTGGCTTCTTGTAAATTTCCTCTGTGAGGTAGCGCTCGTGCTCTGTCTGAAGATCAGTTCCCCATTCTACTTTGTATTCAAATTTGTCATTGTGTTCCTGTAAAATTTTTACAGCTTCCGTATAGGAGACACGGCCAAAGTCGGAGTTGACCACATGATTTAGGCGATCAAGTAGTCCCTTGTCAACAAATTGATTGAAAAATTCCATTTCTTTAGGTGCGTTTTCGAGGACATAGCGGATAATATACTTGAGCATATTTTCAGCAAGATCCATAGCATCTTCAAGATCAGCAAATACAAATTCTGGTTCAATCATCCAAAATTCTGCGGCGTGACGAGTGGTATTTGAATTCTCAGCACGGAATGTAGGACCAAAGGTATAAATATTTCTAAAGGCCATAGCAAAGGTTTCTCCATTGAGCTGACCACTCACTGTGAGGTTGGTCGGTTTGCCAAAGAAATCTTTTGTGTAGTCAATGTTACCATTTTCTGTCATTGGTGGATTTTGTGGGTCGATGGTTGTCACTTGGAACATTTCACCAGCACCCTCAGCATCGCTACCTGTGATAATTGGTGTGTGCACATAGACAAAATCTCTCTCCTGAAAGAATTGATGAATGGCATAGGCAATTAAAGAACGCACTCTAAACACAGCCTGGAACATATTGGTTCTAGGACGAAGATGAGTGATTGTACGCAAATATTCAAGTGTGTGGCGCTTCTTTTGAAGAGGATAATCAGGGGAGGAGACACCTTCTACTTGAATATCATTTGCTTGAATTTCAAATGGTTGTTTGGCATTTGGTGTGGCCACAAGTTTTCCTGAAACAATGAGGGCAGCACCGACATTGGTTTTTGCAATTTCAGCAAAATTTTTCATGGCATCGTGGTAGACAACTTGGATTTGTTCAAAATAGGAGCCATCGCTGATGGAAAGAAAGCCAAAAGATTTGGAATCACGGTTTGATCTGACCCATCCTCCAATGGTCACTTCTTGCTCCAAAAAGCGTTCGTGATTTTTATATATCTCTCTGACAGTGGTAAGTTTCATAGTATACAATTCCTTTCTTATACACATTATGGGCTGTATTATATCACAGATACATAGAGAGTGCATCAGTTTTTGAATCTCTTACAGTCATTGTGAGACAAGATCCATTTATAGGGAAAAAATAGATATAAAAATTGAACAATATTAGTAATAAAAAAACAATAAAAAATTGTTAACAATAACATGATATTGTGATATGATATGATTATAAAAAAGCACCAATTATGCAGAACGGAGAGGTGATGGAATGATTAAGAAAGAGATAGTTGCGATGTTGTTGGCTGGAGGACAGGGTAGCCGTCTAGGTGTGCTCACACAGAAGATGGCTAAGCCAGCAGTCTCCTTTGGTGGAAAGTACAGTATTATTGACTTTCCACTGACAAATTGTATTAATTCTGCCATAGATACAGTGGGCGTATTAACACAGTACCAACCGTTGAGGTTGAATTCACATATTGGCATTGGAATTCCTTGGGACTTGGATCGAAATATTGGAGGTGTAAGTATTCTTTCTCCCTATGAGGATAAAGAGGTGGATCTTGGTTTTCGGGAACAGCCAATGCAATCTATCAAAATCTGGAATATATTGAGGCATATAATCCAGACTATGTGTTGATTCTTTCAGGTGATCACATTTATAAGATGGACTATGAAGTTGTCCTTGATTTTCATAAGGCTCATGATGCTGCTATAACCATTGCTGTGATGCCTGTTCCTTGGGAGGAGGCAAAGCGATTTGGTATTGTGGTGACGGATGAGGAACATCGCATTATGGAGTTTGAGGAGAAGCCTGAAAATCCAAAGAGCAATTTGGCATCCATGGGCATTTATATTTTTAGTTGGCCAGTGCTTCGCCAGGCTCTAATTGATTTAAAGGATGAGCCAGGATGTGATTTTGGTATGCATGTGATTCCTTATATCTTTGGCAAGGGAGAAAAGGTGGTTGCCTATTCCTTCCATGACTATTGGAAGGATGTGGGAACATTGCAGTCTTATTGGGAAGCGAATATGGAACTGATTAGTCTTGTTCCAGCATTTAATCTCTATGAAACTTTTTGGCCAGTATATACTTCTAGTGAAACGATTCGCCCACAATACATTGGAGAAAATGCACAAGTTGAGAGAAGTATTATCAGTGAGGGAGCAGAAATCTACGGCAGGATAGAAAATTCAGTCATTGGTGTAGGTGTAGTGGTTGAAGAGGGCGCTGTCGTGCGAGACTCTATCATTATGAATGATGTTGTGATCGGGCAGGGTGCTGTACTTGATCACTGTATTGTTGCTGAGAAATGCCATATTGGAGAGAGAACCAATATCGGTGTAGGTGAGTTTGCAGAGAGTAAATATGACAAAAAGGTCTACAACACAGAATTGACGGTGATTGGAGAAAAGAGTGTAATTCCAAACGGTGTGAGCATTGGAAGAAACGTAGCGATTATGGGTGTGACAGATGAGAAGGACTATCCAAATGGCTATCTAGAGAGCGGTGGTTTGTGGTAAAGGCAGGTGAGGAGTAATGGTGAGAAGAACAATTGGAATTATCTTGGCTGGTGGAAACTCAAGGAGAATGGAGGTTTTGTCTGATAAGCGAGCAATCTCTGCAATGCCGATTGCAGGAAGTTATCGAAGTATTGATTTTGCCTTGAGTAATATGAGTAATTCAAGAATTCAAAAGGTTGCAGTGTTTACACAGTATAATTCAAGATCGCTCAATGAGCATCTGAATTCTTCAAAGTGGTGGGATTTTGGACGAAAGCAAGGAGGACTATTTGTCTTTACTCCAACCATTACACCATCGAATGCCGACTGGTATAAGGGAACCATTGACGCATTGTATCAAAACATCACCTACTTAGAGCGCTCCCACGAGGCCTATGTGGTGATTGCAGCTGGTGATGGCGTATATAAATTAGACTACGAAAAAGTGGTTAGCTATCACATTGATGAGATGGCGGATGTCACCGTTGTATGCAAGAGAATGGATGTAAGCGAAGAAGAGCTCCAGCGATTTGGTCTGGTCAATATAGATGAGACGGGAAGAATTGTTGGTTTCCAAGAAAAGCCAATTAAGCCAAAGTCCAATATTGTCTCCTGTGGCATCTATGTTATTCGAAGAAGATTATTGATTGATTTGCTAAAAAGAGCGTGATGGAAGGACGAAGGGATTTTGTGGCTGACATTGTGATGAGATATATGGAGGTCAAAAAGATTCAGTCCTATATGCTTGAAGGATATTGGAAAAATATTGCAACCAATCAATCCTACTATGAAGCCAATATGGATTTTTTAAAGAAGGATGTGAGAGACTATTTCCTTAAGAGTGCACCACCAATCTTTTCAAAGTCAGGCGATTTGCCACCAGCAAAGTACAATCCAGGGGCAGTTGTAAAAAATTCCTTAATTTCTAGCGGATGCATTATTGAAGGAACAGTAGAAAATTCTATTGTTTTCCAAAAAGTTAATATTGGAAAGGGATGTGTCATTCGAAATTCTATCATTTTAAATGATGTCATCATTGGAGAAAATTGTGTCATTGAGAATTGTATCGTGGAGAGCCGAGATACAATTGGTAGAGATTCTTCGTATATTGGTGAACCAGGTAAGGTTAGGGTAGTGGTGGAAAGAGTTTACGCTATCCAGAATCAATATAGGATTGAATATAGGGAGGAGGAAGAGTATTGGAAATTACTGATGTCAGAATCCGCAGAATTGACAAGGAAGGAAAGATGAGAGCCGTCGTTTCTATTACCATCGAGGGAGAATTTGTTGTACATGACATCAAGATTATTGAGGGTGAAAAGGGGCTATTTATTGCCATGCCAAGTCGACTTGCATCAGATGGGGAGTATCGAGATATTGCTCATCCAATTAATACAGAAACAAGGGAAAAAATTCAAAAGATTGTATTAGAAAAATATGAGGAGGATCTTTTGGACGAGAGACACTGAGTGGTAGCAATGAGGTAGGCTAAAGAGGAAGACAGAATATGAACATCAGTGACATTGCCCGCTTAGCGGGTGTATCAAAGGCAACGGTATCCAGATACTTAAACGATGGATATGTTAGCTCAGACAAGAGAGAAAACATTAAGAGAATTATTGAAGAAACAGGCTATAAGCCATCGAGTCAGGCTAGGACACTCAGAACAAAGCGAACAGGAATGATTGGGGTAATTATTCCAAAAATCAGTTCTGAATCTGTCAGCAGAATGGTCGAGGGTATTGGCAGTATTTTAAAGAAAAAAGGATTTAAACTACTGCTTGCTGACACTGCGAACAATTCTAAAGAAGAGTTGACTTATTTGAATGCATTGAAAGAGTACAATGTGGACGGAATTATTTTGCTTGGTACGGTGTTGTCAAAGCAGCATAGAATCACCATTGAAGAATCTGAGGTGCCCGTGGTGGTATTAGCACAGCAACTAGAAGGTTCTCCATGTGTATATTATGATGATTTTGATGCGGCAAAATCACTGACGGATTTAATGGTAAAGACAGCAAGAAAAATTGCTTATATTGGAGTGAGCAATAAGGATCGTGCAACGGGAAAAAATCGCTATGATGGGTTTATGACCGCATCAAGAGAGAACAACATCGATACAAATCGGATTATTACAAAGGAAGCAGATTACAGTCTAGAGGCTGGATACGAGCAGGCAGGGAAAATTTTACAGGAAGTTCCAGATGTGGATACCATTGTCTGTGCAACAGATAATATTGCTCTTGGGGCAATTAAAAGAATTAGAGAGCTTGGCATGAATATCCCTCAAGATATTCAGATTGCGGGCATGGGCGATAGCCATATGGGAATGATGAGTACACCAGAGTTAACTTCAATACACTATTACTACAAGACTGGTGGCATGGAGGCGGCGAAACTCTTGCTCAATATGATTTCTGGAGAAGAAATGGTAGTGCGAGAAATTAAGATGAGTTGTAAAGTTGTCGGAAGGCAGACGCATAGAGAGTTGGAGCTTAGCTCATAGGGGTGATGAAATTCCCAGATAGAATTGTCTATCTGGGAATTTTAAATTGTGTGGAAGGCTGGCAAACTGCACAATTTAAGAAAAAAAATTTGTATAGTATTGCAATTAGTTTGAAAGTGCAATTGATTGCACAAATAAAGGAATTGGCTTATAATTAACAAGAATTGTTTGTATAAAATACTGGAACCGATGCCATATATAAAGGAGACAACATGAGAGAAGAAGTTTTTGATCAGCGCTTGGCGAGATACTATGATGAATTAAAGTGGCTCTATTGCGAGCTCTATAATAATGATACACAGGCCTTTGACTATTTTATGAAAGTATTGAAGGATTATTATACAGAGAGAGAAGATGCATTGAAGGAGTTGGATTTAATCCGAGAGGCTTCACCGGACTGGTTTAAGGGCAATGATATGCTCGGAATGCTCATGTATACGAATTGCTTTGCTAAGAATTTAAAGGGTGTCAAGGAAAATTTGGGATATATCAAGGAATCAGGTGTAAATTATCTTCATTTGATGCCACTTTTGGAGAGTCCAGAGGGAAGATCAGATGGTGGCTATGCGGTATCGGATTTTAGAAAAGTTGATCCAAAGTTGGGTACAATGGAGGATTTGGCTGACTTAGCTAGGGAATGTCATGCCAATAATGTAAGCCTTTGCCTTGACTTTGTAATGAATCACACATCAGAAGATCACGAGTGGGCGAGAAAGGCAAAAGCAGGGGATTATGAGTATCAAAAGAGATACTTCTTTTTTGACAATTGGAATATTCCAAATGCCTTTGAGGAAACCGTTCCACAAGTATTTCCACAGACAGCACCAGGAAACTTTAGTTGGTGCCCAGAGGTTGGAAAGGTTGTGATGACGACATTCTATCCATATCAATGGGATTTAAATTATGCCAATCCAGTAGTATTTAATGATATGATGGCCAATATGCTCAATTTGTGCAACCATGGTGTGGATGTTATTCGACTGGATGCAGTTCCATATATTTGGAAGACATTGGGAACTTCATGTCGAAATCTTCCACAGGTTCATACCCTTGTTCGCATTATGAGAATTGCAACAGAGATTGTTTGTCCAGGAACTCTCCTTCTCGGTGAAGTGGTTATGGGACCAAGTAAGGTTGTTCCATATTTGGAACCGTAGAAAAGCCAGAATGTAATATGCTTTATAATGTAACGACAATGGCAACGACATGGCATACATTGGCCACACATGATGTGCGATTGATGAAGCATCAGCTCGGACAGGTGTTTTCACTTCCAAAGCAGTATGTCTTCTTAAATTATTTGCGTTGCCACGACGATATTGGTTGGGGACTCGATTACAATTTCCTCAAGCAATTTGGTGTAGATGAGGTGGAGCACAAGAGATTTTTAAATGCTTACTTTAGAGGATATACTGATTATTCAGATGCAAGAGGAGAGCTATATAATGATGACCCTAGACTTGGTGATGCAAGACTTTGTGGAACAACGGCATCTCTTTGTGGAATTGAGGCAGCAGAGTATGAAAGGGATACAGAAAAATTAGACCGTGCTATTCGTCTAGATATTATGTTACATGCCTTCTTGCTCACACAATCGGGCATTCCAGTGCTCTATTCGGGAGATGAAATTGGTCAGCTCAATGATTATAGCTATCACGAGAATCCACTGAAATGGGATGATTCTCGATATTTGCACAGAGGAGATTTCCGTTGGGATGAGGCAAAGAAGAGAAAGCAGACAAAGAGCAGAGAAGGAAGAATTTTTAAGGCCATTCAAAAGCTGGAGAAGTTAAGAAGTAAGCACAGTGTATTTGATGGAGCAGCGGATACTTGGATTGTGGAAACCTATAATGACGCAGTACTTGGCATTGGAAGATATTATAAGGGTGAGAAGTTGATTGCACTCTTTAACTTTAGTCCATTTTATCAAACTGCTTGGATTGATGAACCAGAAGACTATAAGGATATGTTGACCAATAAAAAGAGAGAAGCTAAGGCAGTTGAAATTCCAAATCATGACTTTGTTTGGTTAGTGACAAAGTTTAAATAGGGGGAATGATGGAAAAGTTAATCTTTTTAGATATTGATGGAACCTTGACACCGGCAGGAACCAATGTCCCGCCAGACAGTGCACTGGAGGCCATTCGCAGGGCACAAAAAAATGGTCATAAGGTATTTCTTTGCACAGGAAGAAATTTAGATATGCTAAAGCCACTTCTTGTCTATGGATTTGATGGTGTTGTAGGCAGTTCTGGTGGTTATGTCACTTATAAGGACAAGGTCATTGTTGATATTCCAATGAGGAAGGAGCAGCTAGATACAGCACTTGAGCTTCTTCATAAAAAAGGTGTGTTTTGTACGATTGAAGGTAAGGATGGCTCTTTCGGCGATGAGGATTTGAAAGAACTTTTGGACGGCACAGAGGGCGGAAATTCGGAGATTGAGCGCTGGAGAAAAGCACTCTCTGAAAATCTTGGCATCAAGCCAATGTCTCAATATGATGGACAGCCAATTTATAAAGTTGTGATTATGGCCAGGCAGGAGCAACAGATTGATGAGTGTAGACAGGCACTGGAAAAGGACTTTCAATTTGTCATTCAAGATGTTCCAGCCCATGGTTGTGTCAATGGCGAATTAGTCAATCGCCAATTTGATAAGGGAAGAGGCATTCAAAAGATTGCAGAGTATTTGAATGTTCCACTTTCTGATACCTTTGGGTTTGGTGATGGAATGAATGATGTAGAGATGCTTGAAACTGTGGGAACAGCAGTGTGTATGGAGAATGGCTCTGAGACATTGAAGACCTATGCCGACTATATTTGTCCATCAGTGACCGACGATGGAATCTACAAAGCATTTGAAAAATTTGGCTTGATTTAAGATATAACTTTCAAGGTATAGAAAGTTATATTAATAAAAAATTTTAGAAGGGGTAGAACAATGGCACTGAATTACAGAAAGTGTGCGGAAGAAATTGTTGGTCTTATTGGTGGACGAGACAATGTCGCACAGGCAGCACATTGTGCAACGAGACTTCGACTCGTTATTAAAGATAACAGCAAAGTCAACAAGGAAGCACTCGATGAAGTGGAAGGGGTGCAAGGAATTTTTGAGTCCAATGGTCAGCTACAGTTGATTATTGGTACAGGTACAGTCAACAAAGTATACGACGAATTCTTGGCTGTGACAGGCATGACAGCAGCAACAAAAGATGATGTAAAGGCGGCGGCAGCGGCAAGTGCACCGTTGTGGCGAAGACTGATTAAGGCATTGGGCGATGTATTTGTTCCAATTTTGCCAGCTATCGTGGCTTCTGGTTTGATGATGGGTCTGGTCGAAGCTTTGGGAAAGATTCCAGGTCTTGGATTTGCAAATACAGATTGGTACCAGTTCCTTGATATGGTTTCTAACACCGCATTTGCATATTTGCCAGTAGTTGTAGCAATTTCAGCAGCGAGAGTATTTGGTGGAAATGTATTCCTTGGTGCCGTTATTGGTCTTTGTATGATTCATACGAACTTGACCAATGGTTGGAATGCAGCAGATGGATATAAGGTTTGGTACTTGTTTGGACATATCAAGATTACATCAACTTATACCTTAGGTCAGATTAACCAATTGGGTTATCAAGGCCATGTTATTCCCGTTATTATTTCTGTTTGGTGTATGTGTCAGATTGAGAAATTCTTGCATAAGCGTGTGCCAGAGATGTTTGACCTCTTTATTACACCACTTTGTACAGTATTAGTAACTACACTGATTACATTTACTGTTGTTGGACCAATTTTTTCAACAGCAGAAACTTACATCCTTGCAGCGGCAAAGATTTTGGTAAGAAATCCAATTGGTGCGATGGCCATGGGTGCACTCTATCCAGTAACGGTAGTTATGGGTCTCCATCATATGTACAATGTTATTGAGGCAGGTATGCTTGCAGTGCCTGGACAATTAAACACTTGGATGCCAGTGGCTTCTGCAGCAAACTTTGCACAGTTTGGTGCCTGCCTTGCAGTTGGTTTAAAGGCTGCAAAGCAAAAGACAAAGGTTGTTGCTGTACCATCTTCTATGTCAGCAGCACTTGGTATTACAGAGCCAGCTATCTTTGGTGTCAATATGCGCTTCTTTAAGCCATTTATTTGTGGTATGGTCGGTGGTGCCATCGGTGCGTTCTTTGCTGCAATTTCAAAGATTGGTGCGACAGCCTATGGTGTTACTGGTCTACCAGGATATTTGACCATCAATAATCCAGCTGTATATACGATTATTCTTGCCATCTCAGGTGGTATCGCTTTTGTTGGTACTTGGATTTCTGGAAGGAAGATGAGGGAACAGCAAAAAAAGATGCAGAACAAAAGGAAGAGAAGCTTGAAAACTATGTAGGTTCTCCTGTAATTAGCTGTGAAGGTGGAGAGATTCTTGCACCTGTAAAGGGTAAGGTTGTCGCAAAGACAGAGATTCCAGATGATACATTTGCAGCTGGAGTTTTGGGAGAGACTGTAGGTATCTGGCCAGACGAAGGCGTTTTATATGCACCATTTGATGGAGTGATCAGTCTCGTGGCTGATACAAAGCACGCCATTGGATTACAGAGCGATGGTGGTATGGAGGCATTTTTGCATGTCGGTGTAGATACGGTTGCAATGAATGGTGATGGCTTTGATGCCCTTGTGGAGACTGGAGACAAGGTAAAGGCTGGTCAGCCAATTCTTAAGTTCTCAAAGGAAAAGATTAAGGCTGCAAATCATCCAGATGTTGTGGTTGTTATCCTCTCAAATGCCTATAACTATCAGAAAGTAAAAACAAATGTAAAGGCATAGAGATAAAATAGAGGGAGTCTGTGGAAGTCCACAGGCTCTCTTTTTGCTTGAGAAGATGCCTTTATTTTGATATAGTGGGAAGAGATTTTGGAATGGAGAAAGAAAAGATGAAAATAATTGTAGGACTGGGAAATCCAGGAAGAGAGTACGAACATACAAGACATAATGTAGGATTTGAAGCAATCGATGTCATTGCCTCTTTGATGAATGTGGATGTGACAGAGAAAAAGTTCAAGGCGTTTATGGCTAAGGGAATGTATGGTGGTGAAAAGGTAATTTTATTGAAGCCACAGACCTATATGAATTTGAGTGGTGAGAGTGTCCGCCAGGCCATGGACTACTACAAGGTTGGTATTGAAGATGTAGTGGTGATTTTTGATGATGTCAGTCTAGCCTTGGGCAATATTCGCATTAGAAAAAAGGGCAGTGCAGGTGGACATAATGGAATTAAGTCCATTATTGCACAGACGGGTAGTCAGGATTTCCCAAGAATTAAAATTGGAGTGGGTGAAAAACCAAAGGGATGGGATTTAGCTGACTATGTTTTGGGAAGAGTGGGGGAAGATGAGGCCATATTCCTGAATGGGGCGTTGAAGGAGGCTGCTGAGGCAGCAAAAATGATGATGGAGGGCGAGGTTGAAGCAGCAATGAATAGATACAATAAGAAGAAGGAGGTTTGATGAGTATATTTAAAAGTCCCCTTGGGGAATTTATTGATTATCAAGATATTGTAGCATCCATAAAGAAGAAGGAAGGTCCCATACAAATTAGTGATATGGCGGATACGCCAAAGGCTCATCTAGTGGCTGAACTTCTAAAGGAAGAAAAGCCGTGGCGTTTGGTGGTGACTTATGACGAGACAAGGGCGAGAGAAATTTATGAGGATTTACTTGTCTTTGGCAAGAATGTGTGGTTCTATCCTGCAAAGGATCTCCTCTTTTTTTCGGCAGATATTCAGGGCAATCTCATCACAAGAGAAAGAGTGAGTGTGTGGCAGCATCTCTTGACAGATGAGAGTGGCATTGTGGTGACCACGGTGGATGGATTGATGGACAAGTTAGAAGGGTATCAAACATTTAGGGAAGAGGTACTCACCATTCACAGTGATGACAAAATTGATGTGGAACAATTGAGCAAAAAATTGGTCGATCTTGGCTATGAGCGTGTGACCCAAGTAGAAGCACCGGGACAATTTGGCATTCGAGGAGGCATTGTTGATATTTATTCGATGACTTGGGATGTGCCTGTGCGCATAGAGCTTTGGGATGAAGATATTGACGCAATGAAAACTTTTGATCCTGAGTCACAGCGCTCGCAAGATGCAGTAGAAGAATTGAATATTTATCCAGCAAAGGAAAGAGAGACAGCAGTAGAAGAATCATTTTTGTGCTATTTTTGCAAGGAAAAGACATTGATTTTTGTCGATGAACCTATGCGTGTGAAAGAAAAGGCTGAAGTTGTCGAGAAGGAATTTCAGGAAGGAATGAGTGGGCGAATTGAGGCTGGGCAGATCAAGAGAGAAGATGTTGTCGATTTGTTTGGAGCAAAGGAGATTTTAGATAGGCTATCTCTACCGATTACGGTCTGTATGACGGCATTAGAACATCCAATGAAAGAAATTCCAATAAAGAAAAATTTTATGCTTGCATCACAAATCGTGCCCTCCTATCACAATGCACTTGATCGAATGATTTCTGATTTGAATAAATATAGAAGAGAAAATTATCGTGTGGTTCTTCTCACACCGTCAAGGACAAGGGCAGAGAGAATTGCTCAGAGCTTGAGAGAATATCAATTTATTGCCAAAATCGCCACACAGGACGATGAAGTTGTTGAGTGTGGTGAAATTTTAGTTGCACATGGAAATTTGCACAAAGGTTTTGCTTATTTGCAATGTAAATTTGTGGTTTTATCGGAAAGCGATCTCTTTGGGGGGCAAAAGAGAAAGAGGGGAAAGCAAAAGACAGGGAATCAAGGAAGTAAAATTAGTTCTTTGAGCGAATTGTCGATTGGTGACTATGTGGTGCACGAAGATCATGGGCTTGGTATTTACAGAGGAATTGAAAAGATTGAAAGAGACCACATTATTCGGGATTATATTAAAATTGAGTATGCGGGTAAAGATAGTTGTTATATTCCAGCGACGAAACTTGATCTCATCCAAAAGTTTGCAGGGGCTCAGGCGAAAGTGCCAAAGCTTAACAAACTCGGTGGAGGAGAATGGGAAAAGACAAAGAAGAGAGTAAAGGCAGCGGTAGAAAATATTGCCAAGGAGCTGGTGATGCTCTATGCAGCCAGAGAATCGGGGCGTGGACATCTTTATGCCAAGGATAGCCAGTGGCAGAAGGAATTTGAGGAGATGTTTCCCTTTGAAGAGACGACGGATCAAAAAAATGCCATTGCCGATATAAAAAACGATATGGAAGCGGGAAAGATTATGGACCGCCTGGTGTGTGGCGATGTTGGCTATGGAAAGACAGAGGTAGCTCTTCGAGCTGCATTTAAGGCAATACAGGAAGGAAAGCAGGTCATCTATCTTGTGCCGACAACCATTCTTGCCCAACAGCACTACCATACCTTTGTGCAAAGAATGAAGGAATTTCCTGTGCGAGTTGATTTACTTTGTCGCTTCAATACAGCCACGGAACAAAAAAAGACCATTCAAGACTTTAAAGATGGATGGGTGGACATTATTGTGGGAACACATAAGGTGCTCTCCAAGGCTTTAGTGGCAAAAGATTTGGGATTGATTATTATTGATGAGGAGCAGCGCTTTGGTGTAAAGCACAAGGAAAAGCTAAAACAACTGAGAGAAAATGTCAATGTGTTGACTTTGACAGCTACACCAATTCCAAGGACACTACATATGAGTTTGGTGGGAATTCGAGATTTAAGTGTCCTAGAAGAGCCCCCAATTGATCGTCAGCCGATTCAGACCTATGTCATGGAACAACATGATGAAATTATTAAGGAAGCAATTCGTAGAGAGTTGGCAAGGCGAGGACAGGTCTATTATGTATACAATCGAGTGAATAATATTGCAGAAGTCAGTGCACATGTTCAAAGCCTTGTTCCTGATGCGACCGTTGCCTATGCTCATGGTCAGATGGCTGAGCGAGAACTTGAAAAAATTATGCTCGAGTTTATCAATGGGGAGATTGATGTCCTTGTTTCAACTACCATTATTGAGACAGGTTTGGACATTCCTAATGCCAATACAATGATTATTCAAGATGCAGATCATTTAGGACTTTCTCAGCTTTATCAATTGCGCGGGCGAGTGGGAAGAAGCAGTAGAACTTCTTATGCGTTTTTATTGTACCGCAGGGGAAAACTCCTCAATGCAGAGGCACAAAAGAGACTAAAGGCAATTCGAGAGTTTACAGAGCTTGGCAGTGGCATAAAGATTGCGATGAGGGATTTGGAGATTCGAGGAGCTGGAAATGTGCTGGGAGCAGAGCAACATGGACATATGCAGGCTGTGGGTTATGAACTGTATTGTAAGTTGCTCGGCGTTGCTGTGCGTGCACTCAAGGGAGAAGAAGTAGAAAAAGAGGAATTTGAGACAAGCGTCGATGTGGATATTAGTGCCTATATTCCATCATCTTATATTAAAAATGAAGAACAAAAATTAGATGTATATAAGCGCATTGCCTCAATTGAGACTTTGGATGACTATCTGGATATGCAAGATGAATTGCTTGATCGATTTGGAGAAATGAATAGTGCAGTGGACAACTTACTTACGGTAGCGAGGGTAAAAAGCTTGGCTCATAATGTTTACATTACAGAAATTAAGATTGAGAAACAGGAGGTGCATATGCAATTTTACCCAAAAGCAAACGTAAATTTGGAAAAAATTCCAGAACTTTTAGAAGCATTTTCTCCAGAATTGTCGATTCGCCACGGCGAAGAGGTGGAACTGATTTATCGGCAGAGAAAGAAACAAACAGATTGTACAAATAGCCTAGAAAAGACATTAGAGATTGTAGAGAGGATGAATACGCTACTGTTAAAAGTGCAAAATAGCTTGACAAAGGAGAGCAAAAAAGATATAAATTAGTTTGACACTAGACATTCTTAGGAGGATTTTAAAAGATGAATAAAGCAGAATTGATTACAGCAATTGCTGATAAGGCTGGAATTACAAAGAAGGATGCTGAGGCAGCATTGAAGGCATTTACAGACACAGTTGCAGAGCAACTTCAGAAAAAAGAAAAAGTTCAACTTGTAGGATTTGGAACATTTGAGGTATCAGAAAGATCTGAGAGAGAAGGAAAGAATCCAAGAACAAAGGAGACAATGATTATCCCAGCAAGTACAGCTCCAAAGTTTAAAGCAGGTAAGGCATTAAAGGATATCGTAAATCAATAGGAATGAGAATAGACAAATTTTTAAAAGTTTCCCGTCTGATTAAGCGCAGAACAGTGGCCAATGAGGCCTGTGATGCAGGAAGAGTTTTAGTCAACGGCAATGCTGTGAAGGCATCTTATACGGTGAAGGTGGGAGATGTGATCGAAATTCTTTTTGGTGGAAAGTCAGTAAAAGTCGAGGTACTCGCATTGGCAGATACAACCAAAAAAGACGAAGCAAAAGAGTTGTTTAAGTATCTCTAATACAAAAAATGCCGTAAAGTAAGTTAAATATTTACTTTGCGGTATTTTTGTTTGTGAACTTTACCTATTTTGTAACTCTTTCCGCTTATTTATTGAAATTGAAGTGTAAATGCTATAGAATATAGATAGTTATAAGTTAGAGTTTCGTGAGGTGCGTTATGGGGGTTGCGAAAAAGAAGAAGAAGAACCACAGGATAGTCGGTGAATGGTCGGTAGTCATACTGATCGCTTTTATCGCAAGTGTTGCCATTCTCTTTAGCTTGGGAAATAGAGGATTGCATCAGCGCCTCGAAGAAAATAAAGCAAGGCTGCAATTGATCGCAGAGAATACTGCAAAGGAGAAGGTTCGAAGTGAGGCACTCAAGAAAAAGGAAGAGCGCTATCAGTCGGATGAGTATATTGAGGAGATTGCCAGAGAAAAACTCGGTCTTGTATATCCGGATGAAATTATATTGAAACCGGGAAATTAAAATTTGTCCTCCGAAACCGATTTGTAGTCAGGTTCGGGGGATTTTTAGTATGGATATGGTAGAAAAGACAGAGAAAATGATCAAGGAACATAAACTCTTGCACCGAGGACAGCTCTGCATTGTGGGAGTGAGTGGCGGTGCAGATTCTATGGCATTATTGCATATTCTTTGCAATTTGCGACAGGGGATGGGGTTTGAAGTACTGGCAGTTCATGTACATCATGGATTGCGTAAAAATGAGGCAGATCGAGATGCAGTATTTGTTGAAAATATCTGCAAAGAGAAGGATATACCCTTTGTTCTTTGCCATGTTGATGTCCAATCCTATGTACTTGAGCACAAGGTTTCGACAGAGGAAGGGGCAAGAATCCTCCGCTATCGAGCTTTTGCAGAGGTCGCAGGGCGATATGCAGCTAAAAGAAAGGTGTGTATTGCTGTAGCACATCATTGTAATGATCAAGCAGAAACTTTACTGATGAATCTTTGCAGGGGCAGTGGCCTGCGTGGGCTTACGGTATGCACTTGCAGAGAGGAAATATTATTCGTCCACTACTATTTTTTTGCAGAAGAGAGATTGAAGAATATCTAAAAGCACATCAAATTTCGTATATTAGCGATAGTACCAATGCTTCTTTAGACTATACAAGAAACCGAGTGCGAAGAAGTATCTTGCCAATGCTCGAGGCAGAAGTCAACATTGCAAGCATCAAGCATATTTCGGCAGCTGCAGGGCAGCTTGGAGAAGTTTTTGATTATATTCAAGTGCAGGCGAGAAAACATTATGAACAAGTTGTGGTTCGAGAGGACAAAAAAGTAGGTTTGTCCTGCGAACAAGTGAAGGAGCTTCCTTTATTTTTGCAAGGTGAAGTCATTCGTCTTTTATTGGAAGAGGCGATGGACGGATTGCGGGATATCTCCAGTATACATATTGAAGGATTAAAAGAGATGTTTTCTAAGGAGACAGGGAGCCATATGGATTTACCACAGGGTTACTTTGCACACAGGGATTACTGCAAGCTTTGGATTATCCACAAATCCCAAAAAATCAACAAAGAGAAAGAGAATGGCAGGTTTGAGTGTCGAAAATTTTTCTATACCCCAAATATGGAAATACCAACACAAGAAGATGTCAAATGGTTTGATGAGGAGGCCTTTGAGGGAGAAGTCTGCTTTCGGACAAGAAAAACTGGAGATTACATCGAAATTGCAGGTGGGAAGCACAAGAGTATCAAGGCCTTGATGATTGATGAAAAGATACCTGCATTAATAAGAGATAAAATTTTATTAGTTGCTGACGGCAGTCACATTGTGTGGGTTGTTGGCTATCGGATTTCACAGGCATATAAGATAAAATCTTCCACAACTTATGTGCGGGAGATAAAATATATTAAAGGAGATACAAAAGATGTCGTATACCATTAGGGAAATGATTTCGGAAAAAGAAGTAGATGAAAGAATTGGTGAGATTGCGGAAGCCATTAATAGAGACTATGCGGGCAGAGAGATTAGTCTAGTTTGTGTCTTAAAAGGGCGGAGTAATGTTTATGTGTGAACTAGCCAAAAGGATTACTGTGCCAGTGACATTGGATTTTATGAGTGTGTCTAGTTATGGTTCGGGCACAGAGTCAAGTGGAGTGGTCAAGATTATTAAGGATCTGGATGAGACCGTGGAGGGGAGAGAGGTCCTTGTTGTGGAGGATATCATAGATTCGGGAAGAACACTTTCTTATCTTTTAGGTATGTTGAGAGGAAGAGGTGCGAAGAGTGTAAGGCTTTGTACGCTCTTGGAAAGAAATGACCGCAGAGTAGTAGAGAATATTCAAGTTGATTACTCTGGATTTAAAATTCCGAAAGCGTTTGTTGTAGGCTATGGATTGGATTACAATCAAAAATACAGGAATCTCCCATATATTGGTGAGGTTGTATTTGATCAATAAGGGGGGTAGAGCTTGAAAAAAGAAAGAAGACAACTAAGGGGAATTTCTGTATTGATTATTATTTTGCTTGCGGCATGGTTACTCTTTAGCTTGGGCAATCATATCAGTGAGGAAATTGAGTCATCAGGCATTTTTACAGGAAATCCAATCAAAAAAGATTGAGAGTGTCATTGTGGAACAAAACCCGCAGACACCAAGTGGTGCAGTGGTTCTAAAGTACAGTGACAGTGGTCTGCTCAAGTCCAAATATTATGTATCTGATGTCAATCAGGCAGTTAAGGAATTGCAGGACAATCACATTGACTACACAATGAACAATGTTCCACAGCAGAGCATTTTTGTGACCAGTGTCCTTCCGATATTAATATCTGCAGGGACAATTATTGTATGTATGCTGATGATTCAGGGACGCATGGGTGGTGCTGCAGGTGGAGCAGGACGAATGAATGATTTTGGAAAACATCGTGCAAAGCGCAGCCAAGATACTAAGGTGACTTTTGCAGATGTCGCTGGATTAAAGGAGGAGAAAGAAGACCTAGAAGAGGTAGTTGACTTTTTAAAGGATCCGTCAAAGTACACGGCACTTGGAGCAAGGATTCCAAAGGGAATTCTTCTTGTGGGACCTCCGGGAACAGGTAAGACACTACTAGCCAAAGCAGTGGCTGGAGAGGCAGGAGTTCCGTTTTTCTCCATTTCAGGTTCTGACTTTGTGGAGATGTTTGTTGGTGTGGGTGCTTCTCGTGTTCGAGATTTATTTCAGGAGGCAAAACAAAATGCTCCATGTATTATTTTTATTGATGAGATTGATGCCGTGGCCAGACAAAGAGGCTCAGGGCTTGGTGGAAGTCATGATGAGAGGGAACAGACACTCAATCAAATGCTGGTAGAAATGGATGGATTTGGTGTCAATGAAGGGATTATTGTCCTTGCGGCAACAAATCGTGTGGATATTTTAGATCCTGCAATTCTTCGACCAGGACGATTTGATCGAAAAGTGGGCGTTGGGCGTCCAGACATTGGCGGAAGAGAAGAGATTTTAAGAGTACATAGCAAGAGCAAGCCTGTGGGCAATGATGTGGATTTGCACAAGGTAGCACGTTCTACCGTTGGGTTTGTGGGAGCAGATTTAGAGAACTTGATGAATGAAGCTGCGATTTTGGCAGCAAAGCAAAGGCGTAAGTTTATTACACAGGCCGATATTGACCAGGCATTTATTAAGGTCGGCATCGGTGCAGAAAAAAAGAGCAAGATTATCTCGGAGAAGGATAGAAGGATTACGGCATATCATGAAACAGGACATGCTATTTTATTTAGGGAGTTAAAAGATTGTGGAGTGGTTCACACCATTTCCATTATCCCTACAGGGTTGGGAGCAGCAGGTTATACCATGCCACTTCCTGGAGATGATCAGCTATTTAATACGAGAAATCAAATGTTGCACGAAATTATGGTCTCCTTGGGCGGTCGCATTGCCGAAGAATTAGTCTTTGATGATGTGACAACGGGGGCAAGCCAAGATATTAAGCAGGCGACGAAACTCGCAAGAGATATGGTGAGAGTCTATGGCTTAGCAAAAAACTTGGTATGGTCAATTATGACAGCGATGGAGACGATGTGCTCATCAGTAGAGATTTTGGACATACAAAGTCCTATGGGGAGCAGACAGCGGCATTGATTGACGCAGAGGTGAAGGGGATTATTGACGATTGCTATCAAAAGGCAAGACAGATTATTGAATCCCATCGAGATGTGTTGGAAAAATGCAGTGCGTTGTTATTGGAACGAGAAAAAATTGGATTTGACGAATTTGAGGCGTTATTTTAGATGATTAGAGAAGGCATTTTTTCAGATGAAACAGAAGATTATGTTTTTCCAGCAGAACCAGAGGCCGGAGAACGAATGAGGATAAGACTGCGTGTAGCAGGAAAAGACGCAGAGATTGTAGAACTTGTGGACATAGAGAGTGGCAAACACCACAGCATGGAGAAGGTGAGCGAGAATGATGACTTTGTGTTCTATGAGGCTAAGCTTGTTATGCCAGAGAAGTTTTTTCGCTATTATTTTGAAATTCACGTGGCGGGACAGATACTTTATTATACAGAGGCTGGCATCAATGAGCAGTTGATTATTGAAGGTGCCTTTTGTATTGTGGCTGGCTTTCATACGCCGGAATGGGCAAAGGGTGCATTGATGTATCAGATCTTTGTCGATCGCTTTCACCGAGGAGATGCGAACAATGATGTACTTGATGATGAGTACATTTATCTTGGTATTCCGACGAGACATATTGTGGACTGGGGTGAGTATCCATCGACATTCGATGTGGGATATTTTTACGGCGGAGATTTACAGGGAGTTTGGGATAAGTTAGATTATTTACAAGATCTTGGAGTGGAGGTTATCTACTTTAATCCTCTCTTTGTTTCTCCTTCAAATCACAAGTACGATACACAGGACTATTGGCATATCGATCCACACTATGGAAATTGTTGAGGATGGTGGAGAGCTCTTAGAAGTAGATGCACAGACCAATGAGCATGCGACAAAATATATGATACGAACAGCAAACCCAAAGAATTTGGAAGCAAGTGATGCATTATTTGCAGAATTTATGCAGCAAATTCATAAGAGGGGGATGCGAGTTATTATTGATGGCGTGTTCAATCACTGTGGTTCATTCAATAAGTGGATGGACAGAGAAAAGATTTACCAAAAATTTGCTGGCTATCCACCAGGGGCATATACAGCACAGAATAGCCCATATCACAACTATTTTGAATTTTTTGATCAGAAAAAGACCGCATGGCCAGATAATAAGAGCTATGATGGATGGTGGGGAAACAGTACTTTGCCAAAATTGTATTATGAAAACAGTGAAAAGTTAGTTGAGGAAATTATGGGCGTGGCTGTCAAGTGGGTGAGCGAACCATATTGTGTCGATGGCTGGAGATTGGATGTGGCAGCGGATCTTGGACATTCAAGGGAGCTAAACCATGTCTTTTGGAGAAAGTTTCGACAGGTAGTCAAAGAAGCGAATCCAGAAGCATTAATTCTTGCTGAGCACTACGGTGATCCGTCCGGTTGGCTGGATGGAAGGCAGTGGGACAGCGTGATGAATTATGATGCCTTTATGGAGCCTGTGAGTTGGTTTTTGACAGGGATGGAGAAGCATTCTGATCAAAGAAAGGAAGAGCTACTGGGCAATGGGCGAGTATTTTTTGATATGCTCAACTATGCAAAGGCAAAGATGCCAATGCCAGCCTATATGACAGCGATGAATGAATTATCCAATCATGATCATTCTCGATTTTTGACAAGAACCAACCATGTCATTGGAAGATTGCATCAAAATGGATCCAGAGCAGCAGAATTAGGTGTGGATCTGTCTGTATTGCGTCAGGGCGTGGTGATGCAGATGACATTGCAGGGGGCACCGACCATTTACTACAGCGATGAGGCCGGAGTATGTGGATGGACAGACCCAGATAATAGAAGAACCTATCCTTGGGGCAAGGAAGATTTGGGCTTGATTGACTTTCATCGCTATATCAATCGCATTCACACCAATAGCACGGCATTAAAACGTGGCTCCCTGATTCCTCTTGTGGCAGAAAGGATTTGATTGCCTATGCAAGAAGTTATCAGAGAGAGTATATATTGGTTGTGATTTATACTGGCGAGTTAGAAACAGAGTTCGAAATTCCTGCTTGGATTGGTGGATTTAAAAGAAATCAAAAAGTTAAGCGGGTAATATTGAGTGATCGATTTGGTTACAATGTCGGGGCATTGGAGACAGAGATTTGTGATGGTATTTTGCGTGTGCGTTGCAAGGCAAAGTCAGCTATGGTCTATCAATAGTACAAAAAGTTTAGAGAGGATATCGCTTAGATGCGATATCCTCCCTAAACTTTTTTTATTTTTGTAATGTTCTTGGCATATGTTTTTCCATGAGAGAGAGCATCTCCTCATCTGGTGTGAGAAAAAGGAGAGTCTTTACTCCATTTAAGTGAAGGACAAAGACATAGGCCTTACTTTCGTCCTCGCCCATATAATTGCGACATTTATATTCTCTGTAGTGATTGATATCGAGGCGAGACTTTGGAAAGGCTTTTTCGGCCTCTCTTAGGTCAATCGTCAAAATATGTTTTCTTGATGATTTACTAAAAATGACATCGATATTGAGCTCACTATTTAGGAGAGCATATTCATATTCTACAGAGAGCCTAGGAATGACATAGTAAAAAGACAATCCTGCCAGTGGAATTACGATGAAAAATGCAAGTGGCACTCTAAGTAAAGAAAGCAATACTAAGACAACAAGAAAGACATAGATGACAATGCGAAGTACCATTGCCAGTGCTCCTGTGGAGCGTGATACAATTTGCTCGTAGAATGTATCATTCATAAAGGTTTTCCTCCTCTTTGTAATTGAGATAATTTTTAATCATCAATGCGATTTGGTAATTCATTGCACCACGAAAATCCTTAATTGGTAAATTACAACTCTTTTCAATTTGCTCTAGTCGATAAATTAATGTGTTTCGGTGCATATGTAACTGGCGTGCTGTTTCTGCAATATTGAGATTATTCTCGAAAAAAAGGTATTGATCATCGATTGCACATCAGCATCATCCAGTATTCTAGCATCATCAAGAAATTGTTCCGTCAAGAAGTGCTCACAAAGTTGTGGTGGGAGGGAATAGATGAGCTTTTCCCAGCCCCAATTTTTTTCGCTGCAGATAATGGAATTTTTCTGCATAGAAGATTTGGCGTATACAGAGGGCCATTTGACATTGTTGATAAATAAAAGAGAGTAAGAATAAAGAATCAAATGTCAAGCTGTAGGCCACATTGACAGCGAGCATTGCCTCTGTATTGATGGCATCAACAATAAGATGTGCTTGGTGATCTAAGATTTCTGCATCTGTATTTTCTTCGACATCACAGATGAGAGCAATCAAACTTTCATCCATGGCAATCAACTTTTGATGTGGAAAGAGATTGCGAAGGAGCTTCAAGGTAGAAATATCTGTCTGTGAGCGAAGTTGAATCAAAAATAGAGCACGACTCTGGGTGGATTTCATATGTAAAGTTTTGGCAACCTCTAATATTTGTTCATTGGGAATTTGACCGATGAGCATTTGATAGAGAAGATGGTGGGGAGAAAATTTTTCCCTATAAGCATCCGAGACTTTTTCGATTTTTTGAATGAGCGCAGTGCAGTTGTTTGGGTCAATTTGAGAGATGTCGAGAGACAGACCAGTCAATTTGGTAAAATGATGTAATGCATTTTGTAATGTCTCCTGCATAGTAATCCCTCCTATTGATTTACAAAAAAATACCACCACCAATCCAGACTGCTCGCAAACTTTCCAAGCACTGGAGAGGTGGTGGAACATCTCATCCTATTTTACTCGACATTGTAAACTTCGTCAATGGGCGGATTAGTTGACAATGGCCTTTTCTGTTTCTTTGTCAAAGATATGTACCTTGTCCATATCAAGAGCAAAGACACCCTCATCACCGGTTCTTAAAGTTGTTCTAGGGTTTACTCTTGCAGTCATTTGAGCACCATCGACATCAAAGTAGAGGAATACTTCTGCACCGAGAAGCTCGTATACCTTGATCTTTGATTTGATGACACTATCTGGTGAACTGTTGATAAATACCTCAGAATCGTGAATATCTTCTGGACGAACGCCGAGAACAACCGTCTTTTTTGTTGTAACCAGCGGCAATCAAGGTCTTCGCCTTTGCTACAGGAAGCTTTAAGCGATATGTACCTGTGAGAAGGTAGACATCCTCTCCAGATACTTCGACAATGGCATCAATGAAGTTCATCTGTGGGGAACCGATAAATCCAGCGACGAATTGATTACATGGTTTATTGTAGAGGTTTTGAGGTGTATCCACTTGCTGAACGACACCGTCTTTCATAACAACAATTCGAGTTCCCAAAGTCATAGCCTCGGTCTGATCATGAGTAACATAGATAATGGTTGCGCCAAGTCTCTCATGTAATTTAGAGATCTCAATACGCATCTGAACTCTCAACTTTGCATCGAGGTTTGAAAGTGGCTCATCCATCAAGAATACCTTAGGACTTCTCACAATAGCACGTCCCATAGCTACACGCTGTCTCTGACCACCGGAAAGAGCCTTTGGCTTGCGATCAAGCAACTTCTCAAGGTCAAGAATCTTTGCAGCATTCTTTACAGCGGCATCGATTTGATCCTTTGGCACTTTGCGAAGCTTTAGAGCAAATGCCATGTTGTCGTATACACTCATATGTGGATAGAGAGCATAGTTTTGGAATACCATCGCAATATCCCTGTCTTTTGGTTCAACATCATTGACAACTCGACCGTCAATAGAAAGTGTACCATCACTGATGTCCTCAAGTCCAGCGATCATACGCAAAGTGGTAGACTTACCACAACCAGATGGACCAACAAAGATAATAAATTCCTTATCTGCAATCTCCAAATTAAAGTCTTTTACTGCATGATAACCATTAGGGTATTTCTTTTGAATTCCCTTTAAAGATAAACTAGCCATAATATACCTCCGAAATATTGTATGCTTTTATTATAGTGAACAATAAAAAAATAGCAATGCCATCAGTAACCAAAAAAAATAAATAAAAGTTGTCATAATAACGAAAAGAATATTATAATGGAAATGCGGAGGGAAGGTATGCTAGAATTGATAATGAATAAGTATGAAGAAATTCTCATTGGCACGATGGAGCAGGCAGAATCGACGAATTCAAGACGGCAGGGAAGTATGCGAACTAGGACAAGGGAGAGAGCACAGAGAGGGGATTTTCTTTGGCGGCTGCGCAATGAGGAATTGGCTAAAAAAGAAAAATTTTACACAGGATTATTTGTCTTTATCCTCTTTGCTCTATTGCTTTTTGTGTTGAAAAATAAATGGTTGATTGCTGCATCCGTGATTCTCTACACTCTTTGCATCTATCAAATTGCAGGGGCGCAGAATAGACCAAAGACAGCATTTTCTAGCGATGAATTCTATAGGAGGAAGCGTGCCTACTATAAATTAGGAGAATTTTTACAAGATGAATTAGATATTTGTGACTTTGAACAACTGGCCGAGTTGAGAAAACTCTATGAGAAAAAGATAGAAGATCTTCACTACACGACAGATAGTATCATATCTTCTATTTTTGTGGTATTGCCATTGATTGCTTCATTGATTGGATATTTACAGGAACCCCAAATTATGGAAAAAAATAATAAACTCAGTGCCTTTGGTATTGTCTTTATGATGGTTCTTGCGACCGAATTAGTTTATGGCATTTATTACTTTGTTCGGACTAGAGAAAAGAGAAATTATATTCATCGCTATCAGAATATGGTTGAGGCGATTTATTTTTTAGAGGAACAGAGCCCGTAGAGCAAATGAAAAGAAGCTGTGGAGTTCCACAGCTTCAAAAAATATTTAGGAGAGAGCGCGAGACGGGACTCGAACCCGCGACCCCGACCTTGGCAAGGTCGTACTCCACCAACTGAGCCACTCGCGCACAGAGCAGGTGATGGGAATCGAACCCACGTATTCAGCTTGGAAGGCTGATGTTCTACCATTGAACCACACCTGCGATATCAACAACAGTATTCTACTGGATAAATGAAAAAAAGTCAATAATAAAAAAATAAAATAAATATAAAAAATTGATTGCATAAAATTTAAAAGCGTGTATAATAAACTTTGCACAAAACAATAGAAAATAAGTATAGGAGGTTTCGTAAATGAAAAAGTATGTAGCAGAGTTTATTGGAACAATGGTTCTGACTGTATTTGGCTGTGGAAGCGCAGTTGCAGCAAATACATTGTTAGGCAATGCTGGTCAGGGAGTACCACTTGCATTTTCCACATTATTGATTGCCTTTGCCTTTGGATTGTCTATCGTGGCTATGGCCTATTCCATCGGCAATATTTCTGGCTGTCACATCAATCCAGCCGTTTCACTTGGATTGTTCTTATCAAAGAAGTTGAGTGCCACTGATTTTATTGGATATTTGGTGGCACAGTTTGTAGGTGGTATTGTGGGAGCAGCCATCTTAGTATTTATCTTTGGTTCCAACAAGGCTTTGGGAACAAATGGATTTGGTGAGGCAAGTGCACTTCACATCAGTGCGGGTGTTGCCTTTGTTGTGGAGATTATCTTGACTTTTGTATTTGTGACAGCGATTCTTGGTGTGACAAGTAAGGCAGAGAATGCACCAACAACCGGTTTAGTTATTGGTCTTTCCTTAACTTTAGTTCACATCTTGGGTATTCCTTTTACAGGAACATCAGTAAATCCAGCAAGAAGCTTTGGCCCTGCACTTCTTAGTGGTGTTGGTTCTGTGGCATTTTCACAGGTATGGGTATTTATCCTTGCTCCTCTTGTTGGTGCAGCACTTGCCGCTGGAGTATACAATTTTTTGAGCAGTGAAAATTAGGAATTATTATTATTATTGTATTGACAAACGCAATCAAATAGGGCATAATGTAATTGCCTATAGTACAAAAGGATGTATCGAATATAGGAGAATCGTATGTTAAAAGAATTTAAGGAATTTGCCTTTAAGGGCAATGTCATCGACTTAGCTGTCGGAGTGATTATTGGTGGAGCTTTTGGTAAGATTGTTACTTCACTTGTCAACGATTTGATTATGCCAATTATTGGTGTTATTCTTGGCGGAATTAATTTTGAAAATTTGAAATTGGTCATTCGACCAGCAAGCAATGGCATGGAGGAAGCGGCCATTAAGTATGGTGCATTTATTCAATCTGTAGTGGACTTTTTGATTATTGCAGTTTGTATCTTCCTATTTGTCAAGTTGGCAAATACGCTCACAAGGAAGAAAGAAGAAGAGAAGAAGCCAGAAAAGCCATCAGCAGATGTTGTACTTCTCACAGAGATTCGAGATCTCTTAAAGAAGAAGAACTAATTTGTATGTAGAAAGATCGCGCAAAAAACTGATCGTGATAAAAAAAGAAAGGAAGAGGAATACAATATGAAGTTTTATGTAGGAAATGATATGCTCGGCAACAAGGTTGTTTGCGAAGAGAGCCAGGTAAAAGAGTTGGTAGCAAACTCAACAGACGCAGCAAATGAAAAGCATGTTCCAGTGGTTACAGTGGATGGAAATAAGGTAACCGTTGTTGTTGGAGAGGTAGAACATCCAATGACAGAGGCACATCTTATTCAGTGGATTGTACTTGAGACAAAGAAGGGCTCACAGAAGAAGGTTTTGAGTGCAACAGATGCACCTCGTGCAGAGTTCACACTTGAGGAAGGCGACGAAGCTGTTGCTGCCTATGAGTATTGCAATTTACATGGATTATGGAAGAAGGAGATTTAATATGAAGTACATTTGCGAAGTTTGTGGTTGGGAATATGATGAGACTGTAGGCGATCCAGACAATGGCATTGCACCAGGAACAAAGTGGGAAGATGTTCCAGAGGATTTCGTTTGTCCACTCTGCGGTGTTGGCAAGGATCAGTTCACACAGGCATAATAAATATAAAGATCGCTTGAGCGTAAGCTTAGGCGGTCTTTTTTTCTTATATTTATGGACAAAAGAATAATGGGAGGTTATAATTGAAAATATGCTAATTTGGGGGTGGTCTTATCTCTGGAAATAATCGCAGTGTCTTCCGTGCTATTGCATTGGTATCACAGCTTGGATTTAGTGTGGTGACGCCTATTCTTTTATGCACCTATATTGGATATCGCATCGACCAAGTATTTCATGGCTATTGGACGGTGATCCTTTTGCTTCTTGGTGTGCTAACTGGATTGCTGTCAGGATATCGCTTGGTTCAATCAGTTATTTTACAAAATGAGCGCGATGAACAGGAAGAAAAAGAAGAACAAAGGAAAAAAAGTGAAAAAGATAAGAAAGAGGTGGTAATGCCAAAGGTAAAGAGCCGCATATTGAGGAAGAAGGATGAGTAAGAATTTAAAAAGAGTGCTCATTGAAATGGTTGGTGCAAGTATGATTTATGAAGTACTCCTAATGGTTGTTGCAGGATTTGTTGCAAAACCATTGGGCTATACGGTCTCATCACTGGAGCTTGGTATTGTTGTTGGAATTTTAGTGATGATCTTTATGATGGTAGATATGGCAAGAACAACCGAAGATGCACTGGCCAGTAAGAATGAAAAGTATGCAATGAGGACAACAATGCTCCATTCATTTGTCAGAAAAGCCGTTCTTGTGGTCGTCGTGTTTATCTTTTGGAAGTCAAAATATGTCAATGTGCTGGGAATTGTATTTTCAATTTTTGGTATTAAAGCAGGGGCATATTTGCAGCCATTGATACATAAATTAATGAAATGAAAGGAGGTAGGGGATGAGTATATTGAAGTTATTGGGTTCATCTAGGGGAAGTACAGACTTTGCCATTCACGGTGTTTTAAAGTATCATCTATTTGGGCAGGAGCTTTGGATTGGTGATACGATTATTTCGCTCTGGGTGGTGATGTTGGTTTTGATTATCTTTGCTCTCTTTGCAAGAAGGGCATTGAATCGAGCGACGGATGTGCCAGGACCATTTCAAAATGTGCTCGAGCTTGCATTTGAAGCCCTTGAAAAAATGGGGGGAAGTATCTTGGGAAAAAATGCACCAAGATTTTTAAACTATATTGGAACAATATTTCTCTTTATTTTGACAGCCAATTTGAGTGGATTACTTGGACTTAGAAATCCGACAGCAGATTATGGTGTTACATTCTTATTAGGATTGTTTACCTTTTTGATTGTCAATTATCAAGGAATTAAAAATAGAGGCGTTGGACATTTTACATCGCTGTTCCAGCCACTTCCATTTTTGTTCCCAATTAATTTAATTGGTGAATTTGCCAATCCAATTTCAATTTCACTTCGTTTGTTTGCAAACCTATTATCAGGTGTTATTATTATGGGATTGTGGTACGGAATGTTGCCATTAATTCTTAGGTTGGGTATTCCAGCTTTCTTACATATTTATACCGATGTATTCTCGGGCGTTATTCAGACCTATGTATTCTGTATGCTTACGATGGTCTATATTAACGATAAGTTAGAATAAAATTATTTTTTTAAAACAGGAGGATTTATTTTATGCAGATGTCAGGACAGGATTTTATTTATGGTTGCTCAGCAATTGGTGCAGGTATTGCGATGATCGCAGGTATTGGACCTGGTGTTGGTCAGGGTATTGCTGCAGGTCATGGTGCATCCGCAGTAGGTAGAAACCCAGGTGCACAGTCACAGATCCAAAGTACAATGCTTCTTGGTCAGGCAGTTGCCGAGACTACAGGTCTTTATGGTTTGGTTGTTGCCATTATTCTTATGTTTGTTAAGCCATTTAAATAAGAAGAGCAGACTTGAGAAGGGGGTAATCAATTGGACAGACTGATAGGATTTGATCCGCAGCTTTTAGCGGATGCAGCGATCGTCGGTGTAAATGTGCTCATCCTTTTTGCAATTCTCACTTATTTGCTCTTTGATCCAGTACGAAAGGTCTTAAATGACCGAAGAGAACGTATTGCAGCAGAATTACAAGATGCGGCATCGAAGGAAGAAAAAGCCAATGCGATGAAGGCAGAATATGAGTTCAAACTTAAGGACATCAATAAAGAGGCCGATCGCATTTTGGAAGATGCAAGAAAGAAAGCAAAGATTAAGGAAGAAGAAATTCTTTCCAATGCCAGAGAAGAGGCAGAGAGAATCACAGATAGAGCCAACAAGCAGATTGAGATGGAGAAGAAAAAGGCCATGGATGATATGAAGCAGGAAATGGTTGGTCTTGCTGCGATCATCGCACAAAGGCCATTACATCATCAATGAATGTAGATGTACAGGCGAGTCTTGTGGATGAGACATTAAAAGAAATGGGTGAAGGTATATGGCAAAATTAGTGTCGAAGGTTTATGGCGATGCTCTTTTTGCGGCAGCGAAGGATTTGGCTGCAATTGACCAAGCCTACGAAGAGGTGACTGCATTAAGAGACATTTTTGCAGAAAATATGGATTTACGAAAAATTCTAAATTCGCCAAAAATTAGTCGCGAAGAGAAGGCTCAGATCATTCATACCATATTTGAACATCAGGTTTCAGATATGCTGATGGGATTTTTAATTGCTGTGGTCAATAAGGGGAGACAGGCTGAATTTGAGCGTATTTTTTCCTACTTTATTTCTATCGTTAAGGAATATAAGGGGATTGGCGTGGCAAGTGTAGTCAGTGCTATGCCTTTGACAAAATCACAGGAAGAAGAGATTGAGAAAAAACTCTTGGCGACGACAGAGTATAATCAGATGGAGATGAATTATAGCGTGGATGAGAGCTTGATTGGAGGAATGACCATTCGCATTAAGGATCGTGTTATCGACTCAAGTATCAAGACGAAGCTCTATAATATCAAGAAAAATCTTCTCAATGTACAGATATAAGAATAAGAAAGAAAGCAGGTGCGAACCTAGATGAATTTGAGACCGGAAGAGATCAGCTCCGTGATCAAGGAGCAGATTGAAAAGTATTCAAGCAGGCTCGAAGTTTCTGATGTCGGAACGGTAATACAGGTGGCCGATGGTATCGCAAGAATCCATGGATTGGAAAAGGCTATGCAGGGAGAACTTTTGGAGTTTCCAGGAGAAGTCTATGGCATGGTGTTAAACCTTGAGGAGGACAATGTTGGTGCAGTTTTGCTTGGAGATAAGCATAACATCAGCGAGGGCGATACAGTAAAGACAACAGGTCGAGTGGTAGAAGTTCCTGTGGGTGACGAACTCACAGGTCGAGTTGTCAATGCACTTGGACAGCCGATTGATGGCAAGGGACCAATTGCAAGCACAAAGTTTAGAAGAATTGAACGTGTGGCACATGGCGTTATCGAGAGAAAATCTGTTGACACACCATTGCAGACAGGAATTAAGGCAATTGATGCTATGATTCCAATTGGTAGAGGACAAAGAGAGTTGATTATTGGTGATCGCCAGACAGGAAAAACTTCCATTGCAGTGGACACCATTATTAATCAAAAGGGTCAAAATGTGCACTGTATTTATGTTGCGATTGGACAAAAGGCCTCCACTGTGGCAAGCATTGTAAAGACTTTTGAGGAGTATGGGGCAATGGATTACACAACAGTTGTTGTATCCACAGCGTCTGACCTTGCACCACTTCAGTATATTGCACCGTATTCTGGCTGTGCCATTGGTGAGGAGTGGATGGAAAATGGAGAGGATGTTTTGGTTGTGTACGACGATTTAACGAAGCACGCAGCGGCATACCGTACACTTTCTTTGCTCTTAAAGAGAGCTCCTGGACGAGAAGCTTATCCAGGAGATGTATTCTATTTGCATTCTCGACTTTTGGAGAGAGCGTCAAGACTTTCTGAAGAACTGGGAGGCGGATCATTGACTGCACTTCCAATTATTGAGACACAGGCAGGCGATGTTTCGGCATATATTCCAACGAATGTCATTTCTATCACCGATGGACAGATTTATTTGGAAACAGAGATGTTTAACTCAGGCTTTAGACCAGCGATCAATGCTGGACTTTCCGTATCTCGTGTTGGTGGATCAGCACAGATTAAGGCGATGAAAGATTGCTGGACCAATTCGTGTAGAACTTGCACAGTATAGAGAGCTTGCTTCTTTCGCCCAATTTGGATCTGAGCTCGATGCAGCAACAAAGGAGCAGCTTGCACAGGGTGCGAGAATTCGTGAGATTTTAAAGCAGCCAAATTATAAGCCAATGTCAGTGGAGTATCAGATTATCATTATCTTTGCAGCAACACAGAAATTACTTTTGGATATTGAAATTGAAAAGATTTCTGAATTCCAAGATGAGTTATTTGCTTTTATTGATCGAAAGTATCCAGAGATTCCAGAGGAAATTCGACAGAAAAAGGTGATTAGCGACGAGTTGGCAGAGAAGTTAAAGAAGGCAATTGCAGAATGCAAGAAGGCCTAGAAAGAGGTGATACTTCGAAATGGCTTCGATGAAAGAAATCAAACGCCGCCGCGAGAGTATTCAAAGTACTGAACAGATTACAAAGGCGATGAAATTGGTATCCACCGTAAAATTGCAAAAGGCAAGGGCAAGAGCAGAGGAGTCAAAGCCATATTTTGACTTGATGTATGAGACCATTGCTTCCATTCTTGAAAAGAGTGAAAATATCTCACACAAGTACTTAAAGAGTGGGCAAAAAGGTAAAAAAGCGGTGATTGTCATCACTGCAAACCGAGGTTTGGCTGGTGGCTACAACAACAATATCATTAAACTTGTAAGTGCGAATCTAAAAAAAGAGGACACAGTGGTCTATGCTGTGGGTAGAAAGGGTAAGGAAGGATTGGAAAGAAGAGGATATACCATTGCTGGGGAATACTCAGAGGTAATCAACGAGCCAACTTATCAAGATGCAGCAGATATGACAAAGGTACTTCTCGATGGCTTTGCAAAGGGAGAAATCGCAGAGATTTATCTCGCATATACAAATTTTAAAAATACCGTCGTGCACATCCCGACATTTTTAAAGCTTCTTCCTATTTCGGCGGAGGATATTTTAAAGGGTAGAGAGAATGCAAAGACAGAAAGTGGACCAAGGACATTGATGAACTATTCTCCAAATGAAGAAGAGGTTTTAAATGCCATTGTTCCAAAATATATGTCCTCCATCATTTATGGTGGGTTGATGCAGGCATTGGCATCAGAAAATGGTGCAAGAATGAATGCAATGGACAGTGCGACAAACAATGCTGATGAATTAATTCAGTCATTGGGACTTTTGTACAATCGTGCTCGTCAGGGTGCAATTACACAGGAGTTGACAGAGATCGTGGCCGGTGCCAATGCGATCAATTAAAAAAATATAAAGGAGAAAAAAATGGCAGAAAAGAATATGGGCCACATCACGCAGATTATTGGTGCGGTCTTGGATATTAAATTCAGCCAGGGACATCTTCCAGAAATCAATGAGGCTGTCAAGGTTCCAACAGGCGATGGAACGGTATTGACTGTAGAAGTTGCACAGCACTTGGGTGACGATACAGTTCGATGCATTGCAATGGGAACAACAGACGGACTTGTCAGAGGAATGGCCGCAGAGGCAACAGGCGCTCCAATCTCTGTTCCGGTTGGTGAAAATACTCTGGGAAGAATCTTCAATGTACTGGGAGAGGCAATTGACAATAAACCAGCACCTGAGGTAGAGGCATATTTTCCAATTCACAGAAAGGCCCCTACATTTGAGGAGCAATCCACAGAGACAGAAATTCTTGAGACAGGAATCAAGGTTGTCGATCTCTTGTGTCCGTATCAAAGAGGTGGAAGATTGGACTCTTTGGTGGTGCGGGTGTAGGTAAGACTGTACTGATTCAGGAGTTGATTCGAAACATTGCTACAGAGCATGGTGGATATTCTGTATTTACTGGTGTTGGTGAGAGAACAAGAGAGGGAAATGACCTCTATCACGAGATGACAGAATCTGGTGTTATCAATAAGACTACCATGGTCTTTGGACAGATGAATGAGCCACCTGGTGCGAGAATGAGAGTGGGACTGACAGGTCTTACGATGGCGGAGTATTTCCGTGATCAGGGTGGAAAAGATGTCTTGTTGTTTATTGACAATATTTTCCGTTTTACTCAGGCAGGATCAGAGGTATCTGCACTTTTAGGCCGTATGCCATCAGCCGTAGGTTATCAGCCAACATTGCAGACCGAGATGGGTGCTCTTCAGGAGCGAATTACTTCAACAAAGAATGGATCCATTACTTCCGTTCAGGCTGTATATGTGCCAGCCGATGACCTTACTGACCCAGCACCAGCCAATACCTTCGCCCACCTCGATGCGACCACTGTTTTGGATCGTTCTATCGTGGAGCTTGGTATTTATCCAGCCGTTGATCCGCTTGCTTCAACCTCTAGAATTCTTGCCCCTCATATCGTGGGAGAGGAGCATTACAATGTTGCACAGCAAGTACAGCAGGTACTTCAAAAGTACAAGGAATTGCAGGATATTATTGCGATGCTTGGTATGGATGAGTTGTCTGAGGCTGATAAATTGGTGGTATCAAGAGCAAGAAGAATCCAAAGATTCCTCTCACAGCCATTCTTTGTTGCCACACAGTTTACGGGATTGGAAGGAAAATATGTTCCAGTTTCAGAGACAATCAGAGGATTTAAGGAAATCTTGGAAGGAAAGCATGATGATATTCCAGAGCAATATTTCTTAAATGCAGGAACCATCGATGAGGTTGTGGAAAGAGCAGGTAGGTAGTGCCTATGGCAGATCAATTTAAGTTAAAGATTATCACACCGACGAGAGAGTTCTATACAGGAGATGTTCTCAAAGTAGAGTTTACGACGACAGAGGGACGCATTGGCATTCTTCCAGGACATATTCCAATGACTTCCATTATTTCACCGGGAAGTTTAGTGATTACTGAGTCAAATGATGTCAAGAAGGTAGCGACATTGATGGCAGGATTTTCTCAGGTGACACAGACGGAAGTGGTGATTTTGGCAGAAACCTGTGAGTGGCCAGATGAGATTGACGAAAAAGCGTGCAGAGGCAGCAAGAGACAGAGCACAAAAAGCGTATCAGCGAAAAGTCAGGAGACATTGATACGCTACGTGCAGAGATTGCCCTAAGGCGTGCGTTGGTCAGAATAGATGTCAAGAATGGACTGTAGTAAGTTATTGTTATTTCATATTTCATAAAGAGAATGATAAATGGGGAGAGTTTTTCAGGGGATTGCTTGGAAACTCTCCCTGTGCTATCTAAGCCTATATTTGTCAATAAAAAGGAAAAAAGTGAGGATATAGAAATGGCAGAAAAGTTGACAAAGGAGGACATTGCAAAGATTGAGGCAGAGATTGAGCACAGAAAATTAGTGTTGCGTCCACAACTCATTGCTGCCGTCAAGGAGGCAAGAGCACAGGGAGACCTCTCTGAAAACTTTGAGTACTATGCTGCAAAGCGAGAGAAGAATCAAAATGAGGGCCGCATCAATTATCTCACAAGAATGATTCGATTTGCCAATGTGATTGAAGACAATGCAAGCGACGATGAAGTTGGTCTCAACAAAATTGTGGATGTCTATTTTGAAGATGATGATGAGATAGAGACTTATAAGATTGTCACACCGATCAGGGGATATTCCCTTGACAATCGCATCAGTATTGAGTCGCCAATAGGCAAGGCACTATTAAAGCACAAGGTGGGAGATCGAGTCTATGTAAAGACATCGGAGAGTGCAGGTTACTATGTAAAAATCACAGGGATACGCACCGATGATACCGATGATGATATCCGTTCATTTTAGGAGAAAGAAAATGAAGTTTGTTATACAGAGAGTCAATCACGCCAAGGTAGAGATTGAGGGAAGAGTTTCAGGAGAAATCGAAAAGGGACTGTTGGTGTTTATTGGCATTGGACTGGAAGATGATGAAAAAATTGCCGATAAATTTTTGAAAAAGTTGATGAAGTTGCGTATTTTTGCAGATGAGAATGGAAAGACCAATCTCTCCATTCAAGATGTGGGCGGGGCACTCCTACTTGTGTCACAATTTACCTTGATGGCAAATTGTTGGGATGGGAACCGCCCAAGCTTTACCAATGCACAAAAGCCAGATCGTGCCAATGAACTCTACGAATATATCATTGCGAAAGCAAAAGAAACGGGCATTGACATCCAGACAGGAGAATTTGGTGCAGATATGCAGGTGAGTTTAGTTAATGATGGACCATTTACTGTGATATTGGAATAAAATAAAAATCCCTCGGAACAATTTTTTCCGAGGGATTTTTTTAATCTATAGGTGTCCATTTTGGTCTATGTTTTTTATCTGAAGTGCAAGGACAGCTGCCTACAATAGAGGGTACTGTGTAAGTAGGTGGTGCTCCATTAGAAGCAGTTCTAATAGTACCACCAGATTTTCCGCACTGTGTACATACATTTGTCCATTTTTTACTCATAGATTTTCTCCCTTCTGATATGCTATATAAAACCTTCAAATTAATTATATATATATATAATGTCAAGGAAAATGTAAAAAAATATTGGCTTTTATCGTCTAAAAAAGCCACAAAAACCTTAGTTTTTGTGGCTTTAGAAGAAAGAATAGTTATTTAAATTTATCGTAAATACCAAACGCAAAGATAAATAGGACAATGAGTGGCAGGATATAGGTGAGATAAAATCTCATCCAATTTTTCATTTTTAGTCCCTTTCCTGTATTTGCTTCCTTTAGATAATTGTCCCAGCCCCATCCATAGCGACTGACACAAAATAAAAGATAGACTAAGGAGCCAAGTGGCAGTAAAATATTACTCACAAGAAAATCTTCCAAATCAAGGATGCTTCCGCCAAATACCTTTAACCAGTCGAATTTCCAAATATTAAATCCAAATATACAAGGCAATGACAATAGAATAATGAAAATCATATTCCACAGACTGACCTGTTTTCTTGATTTTTTGGTCAAATCCATACCACAGGAAACGATATTTTCAAATACAGCCAATACCGTAGAGAATGCGGCAAAGGACATAAAGATAAAGAATAGACTTCCCCAAAGTCGGCCAAGATGAATTTTATTAAATATGTTGGGCAAGGTGATAAATATTAGGGCTGGTCCTGAAGTTTGATCCACACCATAAGTAAAGGTAGCTGGAAATATAATAAGTCCTGAAACAATGGCAACAAAGGTATCGAGTATCACAATGGTTACCGATTCTCCGAGCATACTTCGATCATTGCTGATATAACTTCCAAAGATTAACATTGCACCAATTCCAAGACTTAGTGTAAAGAAGGCTTGATTCATTGCACCAGTAATGACATTTCCAAGACCTGTTTCTTCAATTCTTTGGATATTAGGAACGAGATAATATTTAGACCTTCTGCTGCTCCCTTTAAAAAGAATGAGTTGATGGCCAGAATCACCATTACGACGAGAAGCGTTACCATTACTACCTTTGTGATATTTTCAAGACCAGATTCTAGTCCTGTGGATACAATCAACATACCGACAATCACGACCAAAATCATCCAAAAGATCATAATTTTGGGTTGGGAAAGCATGGTGTTAAAGACTTGATTGACTCCTGCTGTGTCTAGTCCATCAAATTTTCCTGTGATAGTCAAATAAAAATAATGTAGCATCCAACCAGACACTGTGGTATAAAACATCATCAAGAGATAATTTCCTATCAATGCAATGATGCCGTGGATATGCCATTTTGTTCCCTTCGGCTCTAATTTTTGATAGGCCAAGACAGGGCTTTTTCTTGCAGCTCTGCCGATAGAAAATTCCATACTTAAGATGGGTAAACCCAACAAAACTAAGAAGATCAAATAGAGCAGTACAAAGATACCACCTCCACCTTTGCCCGTCATATAGGGGAATTTCCATACATTTCCCAATTCCTATCGCACATCCAGCTGAAATCAATATAAAGCCCAGTCTGGATCCTAATCGTTCTCTTTCTTGTTCCAAAATAACCTCCTACAAAAAGTACTAATTTGCTTGGATTATAGCATAGTTATGGGGAAAATTCTATGCGTATTGATTGCTGTTGTGGGGAATATCGTTTTATTATAAAAAATTTTCATAAATAAAATCCTTTCAGTTTTCTTTAACCTCGTTTTGTCTTGCCGACCGTTAGGGGCATGCTCCTTAATGATCCTTCACTTCGCTCATTGTACTGTAAAAGCCGACTACACTGACTTTCTTGTAGTTCAAGGTTTATTTGCGAGGTGTTCCCCCTGCATCTCCGTCGCTCAAGAAAGCTGATGGGGGCGACCACATACATTTTTTAACAAAATATATTTATCAAAACGGGCGTAAAACCCCTAGCTTTAGCTATGGGGATATAAGCCCGCTTTCTGTCAAATCCTCGATGGATATTGACAGAAAGAAATTCACTCTGTCTATTGAATTAGATAAACATATTCAGTATAATCTTAACCATGAAATATAAATCAAACCACAATGTCGTATATTCCTGTAAGTATCACGTTGTATGGTGTCCCAAATATCGTCGCAAGGTACTGGTCAATGGCGTTGATGTAAGGCTAAAGGAGCTCATTTCTGCCATATGTCAAGAAATCAGTGTCGATGTCATCGAAATGGAAATCATGCCAGACCATGTACATTTGCTTTTAGAGGTAGACCCACAATTTGGCATACACAAGGCAGTGAAAACTATTAAAGGCAGAACCTCCCGGGTTTTACGCACAGAATTTCCATGGCTGAGGAGCAGAATACCAACCCTTTGGACAAACTCCTACTTCGTATCAACGGTAGGCGGTGCACCACTTGCCATGGTGAAACAGTATATCGAAATCAAAAAATATCGCAGAGGGGGTGAAGATGTGGAATATACGAAAGGCTATAAATTCAGAATCTATCCGACAAAGGCACAGGTACAGACAATCGAACAAACACTTGGTTGCTGTCGTTTCGTATACAATCACTTCCTAGCTTTGCGCATGGAATCTTGGAAAACGAAAAAAGAATCTGTGACGTATGTGCAGACGAGCGCACTCCTTACAGAACTCAAAAACCATCCAGACTATGTGTGGCTAAAAGCTGTGGACAGCATGGCTCTGCAAGAATCCTTGCGGAATCTTGACCGTAGCTATCAGAATTTCTTCAAGAAAATTGCAAAATATCCAAGGTTCAAATCCAAGCACAACCATCGGCAATCGTATCGTACCCGTAACCAAGGAAACGGGATTCGTATAGAGGGCGAAAAACTGCATCTCCCACGGCTTGGACTGGTAAAAATCAAACTGTCACGGGAATTTGAGGGCAAGATCCAAAATGCCACCATATCGCGGACGGCATCGGGAAAATACTACGTTTCCCTTTGCGTGACAGCAGATATAGAAAATTTCCTTGCTCGCAACGAAGGAGGAGAAGTTGGCATTGATGTCGGATTGAAAGAATTTTGTTCGGACAGCAACGGTAATGTCGTAGAAAATCCTTGTATTCTGAAACGATTGAGCAAGAAATTAGCAAGAGAGCAAAGAAAATTGTCCCGAAAAAAGAAAGAGAGCAAAAATCGTAGCAAGCAAAGAAAACTCGTTGCTAGAATACACGAAAGAATATCAAATGCCAGAAAGGATTTCCTGCATAAAATCTCGACAAAGCTGGTGCGTGAAAACCAAACCATCGGCATAGAGGATTTGCAGGTGAAGAACATGATGAAGAATCACAAGCTGGCAAAAGCGATTTCCGATGTAAGCTGGGCAGAGTTTTTTCGTATGCTGGAATACAAGGCGGTACTCTACGGAACAGATGTCATTCAAGTGCCGCCCTTCTATCCAAGTTCGCAAACCTGCTCCGTATGCGGTGAGAGAAATACGGAAACGAAAAATCTTGCCGTTCGGGACTGGATTTGCAAAAAGTGCGGAGCGCACCATGACAGAGATGTGAATGCCGCCAAGAATATCCTAGCTAAGGCAAAGGAAATTCAAGCGGTATAAGATATGAAAAATACCGTGGGACACACGGGAATCTACGCTTGGGGAGATTGTGTGTAAGACATCGCTTCTTTCAGAAGCTACGCAGTAATCGGCGAACCAAGAATCCCCTGCCTTTAGGCATGGGGAGTGTCAACTATGGTAGAATAAAAAAAATACATATAGAGATGGGAGAGACGCATGGAAAAAGCATGGAATGCAAAGAAGGCATTTTCAAGGTTGGGATTTGGTGCATTGGCCATTCTTGTCATTACTACGGTATTGCAAGGAATTTTTGCAGCCATTGTGATTGGGGTTTTTGGAAAAAATCATATACCAGAGATGGCTAAGTGGGTCATCACTTTTGTGCCAATGTATTTGGTCGCAGTGCCTATTGGATTGTCCATTATGAAAAAGGTGCCAGAGAAGGAAAGAAATCAAGGTCGCTTGACTGTGGGAGAATTTTTCATTTATTTTTGTATAGGATATTTTTGGCTGACCATTGGAAATTTGCTTGGCATTAATTTACTTAAGGTATTGCAAAGTATTTTGGGGCATACGATTAGCAACCCAATAGAGAGCTTTCTTGATGGAAAGTCAGTGTGGTTAAGTCTAGTGTTTGTGTCCATCTTTGCACCAATGGTGGAAGAATTTATCTTTAGAAAAGTGTTGATTGACCGAATGAGAGTGTATGGAGATACAGCAGCGATTGTGGTTTCAGCATTGATGTTTGGTCTATTTCATGGAAATTTTTCACAATTTTTTTATGCTTTCTTTCTGGGAATTCTCTTTGGGTATATTTATACAATCACAGGAAAATTGCGTTATAGTGTGATGATGCATATGATCGTCAATTTCCTCGGCGGAGTGGTGGGATCACTATTTTTAAAGTATGTGAATCGGGATGTACTTACGGATTTATCTCTTGGAAAGATAGCCAATATCACACCGGGGCAGATTTTGCCACTGATTTTATATGGTCTTTATACAGTGATAATTTTCATTATTATTATCGTGGGTTTGATTCTTTCGATTGTAAAGGCAAAGACGGTGGTGCTCGAAAGGGGGGAATCTCCAAGAGGAGCTATTGCCAATCCAGGAATGATTTGCTTTATCATTGCGTCAGGAATAATGATTATCATTTCCTTCACGAACTAAAAGAGAGGTTGTGAAAAACTTTTTGTTTTTCGCAACTTCTTTTTCTTTTTCTCTGCCTTTTTCTATGGTACAATCAATCGTACAAAAAATGATTTTGGAGGAAGTATGGCATTTACGAGCATACCATTTTTAGTTGCTTTTTTGCCGGTGACCTTTATTGTCTACTGGCTATTTTTTAAACATATTCGATTACAAAATATGATTTTGCTGTTGGCAAGTTGCATATTTTATGGAATGATGAATGTCAAATATCTGCTCTTTTTGTGGGCAAGTATTGGCATTACTTTTTTTGGTGTGCACTATGGCTATCGTCATCGATTGCGAAGACCAGATACACAGAAGAAAATTTATAAAATTGTATTGGTATTTAATTTTTTCATTTTAATTTTATTTAAATATACGAATTTTGCCATTGGAAATATTAATTGGATTTTGCAACCATTTGGCCGGCAGATTGGAGTGGCCAAGATCCTCCTTCCTGTGGGACTTTCCTTTTATATTTTTCAGAGTTCAACCTATTTATTTCATATGATTAAGACGGGGGAAGAGCCAGAAAAAAGTTTCATTCGCTATGCACTTTTTGTCTCATTTTTTCCAACGATTGTATCTGGGCCAATTCAAAGAAGTGAAGAAATGTTGCCTAAGATTCGGGAGAAAAAGGTATTGAGTTATCATACCTTTCGAGAGGCAATTTTTATCTTTTTGTGGGGAGCATTTTTAAAGATGGTCATTGCTGATCGCATTGCACTCTTTACAGGAACGGTACTAAAAAATTATAAAAATTATGGCAGTGTCGTTTTGATTTTATCAGCTTGTTTGTATTCTGTGCAAATTTATGCAGATTTTTCTGGCTATAGCCATATGGCCATTGCGGTCGCAAAGCTCTTTGGTTATGACTTATTTGAAAACTTTCATCAACCATATTTTGCGACGAATATTCCAGATTTTTGGAGGAGATGGCATATTTCTTTGACGAAGTGGCTCACGGACTATATTTATATTCCACTTGGAGGAAATCGAAGAGGAGTTATTCGAAAGTATATTCATATTTTTATTGTATTTTTGGTCAGTGGAATTTGGCATGGTGCAGCTTGGACCTTTATTGTTTGGGGGCTATTGCATGCGGGATATCAAATTATAGGACAGATGACAAAGAAAAAACGGGAGAAATTGTATCAGCGACTGAATATCAAAACCGAGGCCATCGGCTTTATTTGGTGGCAGAGATTTGGGGTATTTTTCTTGACAACCTTTGCATGGATTTTCTTTAGTGCAAGTTCATTGCATCAAGCTCTGGGGTATATTCGAAGAATATTCATTGCACCTGTGCAGATGTGGGTGCTCTTTGATGGAAGCTTGGCAAAGACAGGAATGAAAAATATTGACTGGTGGATATTGATTCTTTCCATCCTTTTATTATTGATTGTCTCAAAGTATAGAGAGAATAAAATCAATGCCAAGAGTTTTAGTGGATCAAAATATAGCGACAAGATATGTCATTTATATTTTGCTGTTTTTTGTCATTATTATTTTTGGTGTCTATGGACCAGATTATTCAGCCGCAAACTTTATTTATGCAGGCTTTTAGCTTTTGATATGGAATTGAGGAAAAGAATGAAGAGGATATATATCAAGCGTTTTCTGTCGGCAGTGGTGCTTTTATGTATGATTTGGCAACTCTATACCCTTGTCAACATGACTTTGGTGATGAAGAGAACGGATGGAATTACAACGATGCAAGATTACTATGTTCAGCCAAAAGGAACTATAGATGTCTTAGTTTTGGGCAGCAGTCACGCGGGAATGAATATTGATCAAGAAGTATTTTGGACAAATTACGGAATGTCGGGTTATTCTTTGTGGGGAAGTATTCAGCCATTTTGGAATACTTACTATTTTTTAAAAGAGGCATTGAAATCACAAAGACCGAAGGTAATTATTCTTGACATGTATGCGGCAACGAGAGACTTTGAGTATTCTGATGATGCGAGACAGGTGACCAATATTTTGGGAATGAAGCCAAGCTTGAATAAGTTGGAGGCAGTGATGGCCACTGCACCGAGAGCAAGGTGGAAGGATTTGTGGATGGGAATGCCTATCTATCACAGCCGATACAGTGAGCTGACAAAGGACGATTTTATGCACTATCCGTGGACAAAGCATTTAGATAGCAATAAGGGTTCAGGATATCGCTATGGCACAACGGCGGATATGCCAATGACTGTGGAAAAGACAGATGAAAGGCAACCGATGACAGCGAAAGAGGAAAAGTATTTTCGAAAAATTGTAGAGACCTGTAAGACAGAAAAAATTCCACTTTTACTTGTGACGACACCGACGGCGGTTCGAAATGATTCTCAGCCGTATTACAATTATGTGGATGATTTAGCCAAGGAATTGGGTCTGACCTTCTTTAATTTTAATTTGATGGATGAGGTCATTGACTTTAAAAAAGAGGACTTCTACAGCGACAATCTGCATGTGAATACAAATGGGGGAAGAAAGGTCTCAAAGTATATTGCAGACTACCTGAAGAAAAATTATGATTTGCCAGACCATCGAGGGGATGCTCGCTATAATAGTTGGGGGGGAGTATGCTGTGGCTGCTCAGAATGGCTATTTTTCACAGATTACCGGCACGGATGATTACTTTAAGGAGTTTGAAAGAAATCATCGTGGTATCTATGTGGTGAGAAGAGGAAATCTCCATAAATCTTCTTCTTATGATCACTTTGCACAACTACTTTCTTCTATCGGCATTGACCCGACAATTCTTGATCGAAGTAATGAAGGACAATGGTATATGCCAGAGACAGGTGTGAATAAGATTCGAGCAGTGGAGGAAAAGGAACTTGAAAGGGAAGTTCCCAATTATACATCACCGAACGAAGAAGGTGTGGAAATTATTGTATATGACAAAAATACAGGAAGTTATATTGATAGAGTATTTTTTAGTGTCCAGTCCGACTTTTCTTTAAAAAGATTGTCGTAGAAAAATTTTGGTAGAAGAGATACACTCTTGTGTTGTGGCAACCATAGATAGAAATGGACATCCTATCACAATTATAAATAAAAAGAGGAGAGCCCTCAGACCATAGTCTGAAAGTTCTCCTTAAATTTATGCCTTTGTATTACTTTTGTGGGTAGAATCCACTTGGAGTTTTCATCTAATTTGATGAGAATATTCTTCATCTGTGTGTAGTGGTCTAAGATCACTTTGTGTGTCTCTCTTCCAATACCAGAAGTCTTGTAGCCACCAAATGGTGCACCTGCTGGGATGGCATTGTAGGTATTTACCCAAACTCTACCGGTTTCAATGCTTCTTGAGACACGAAATGCTCGATTGAGATCCTTCGTCCAAACACCGCCACCAAGACCATAGACGCTTTCATTGGCATACTTGATCACTTCTTCTTCCGTCTTAAACTTAATGATGACGGCCACAGGTCCAAAGATTTCTTGTTGTGCAGCATAGGAATCATTTGTCACATTGGTCAGAAGGGTTGGCTTGTAGAAAGCACCCTTAGCTAGTTCTCCCTCCGTGTAGCGAGAACCACCACAGGCAATGGTAGCACCATCCGCCACAGCACGGTCTACGCAGGCTTGAATTTTGGCCACCTGAGTCTCATTGATTTGAGCACCCATTTGTGTGTTGATATCGAGAGGATCGCCCACTTGAATCTTATTGAATTGGTCAACCGCTCGCTTTACAAACTCATCATAGATTTCTTCTTGAACGAATACTCTAGATCCTGCACAACAAACTTGACCTTGATTAAATAAAATGCCTAATTGTACGCCGTCAATGGCCAGATCAAGATCACAGTCGTTGAAGAAAATATTTGCAGACTTTCCACCAAGCTCAAGTGTTGCAGGGATCAACTTTTCGGCAGCGGCCTTTGCCACAGAATAGCCGACTTCCGTGGATCCTGTGAAGGCAAGTTTCCTAAATCCATTGTGATCGAGTATATATTGACCAGATTTACTTCCTGCACCAGAGATCACATTGAATACACCCTTTGGAATAATATCCTTTACTAATTTTGCAAGCTCTAGGATGGAGAGTGGAGTAGAAGAACTGCTCTTTAACACAGTACAGCATCCAGAGGCAAGAACAGGTGCCAACTTCCAAGCAGCCATTAAAAATGGAAAGTTCCAAGGAACAATCTGTCCGACAACGCCGATTGGCTCTCTAAAGACAAGAGATAAGGTGTTGTTGTCAAGAAAATTGGAAGTATCCTCCTCTGTGCGAATTGCAGAGGCAAAGTAGCGAAAATGATCCGCTGCATAAGGAATATCTATGTTTAGAGTTTCTCGCAGTGGCTTGCCATTGTCAAGACTCTCAATATAGGCAAGATCTTCTTTGTTGGCATCGATCACATCGGCAATCTTTAAAAGAATCTCTGCTCTCTTGATTTTATCAAGTTTTTTCCATGAGTCAAAAGCTGCCCATGCGGCGTTTACAGCGTCATCGACATCTTCCTTTGTAGCTTCTGCCACGCTGGCGATTTTTTCCTTAGTTGCCGGAGAGTAGGTGTCAAAAAATTTGCCATCTTTGGCATTTCTAAATTCTCCGTTGATGAAAAGTCCATATGTATTATCAGGTTTTTTAGCCATAGTTTGACTCCTTTCAAATCAAAAATTTTAATTCATAGTAAATTACTATGGATTAATAGTAGCACAAAATAAAAATAAATGCTATAGATTTATAAAAAGTTGATAATTTAACAAAAAAATCAGAATAATGTTAAAAAAATAATAGAAAATCATCCTAGATTTATGATATAATCCTAAAGATAGGAGGTGAGCATATGTTGATGTGGGGGATTATATGTGCAATCTGCTTGATTGTGGAGGCGATTATTCCCGCAATGGTTTCTGTTTGGTTTGCACTGGCCGCACTGATTATGGTGGGATTGAGTTTATTCATTTTTAATTTTTCCATTCAACTTGTCGTCTTTGCCATTTTGTCCCTTATTTTTATTTTGGTTTTTAAACCATTTTGCAACAATGTGTTTCACACAAAAGATGCTCTTCCAAAGGAAGAGGTCAAGGTGACAAAAAGCTTAGGCAAAGACGGAGAACTATTTCTGTATGAGGTCCGATATAAGGGAGGAATTTGGAGTGCCCTTGCGAAGGAAGAATATAGAGACGGAGAGAGTGCTTTTATTGATCACTTTGAGGGAAATAAAATTGTATTAGAGCGAGGAGGAGAGTAGAATGCCATTAGCGATATTTGTTATTTTAATTGTCATTGCACTCATTATTGTATTTCGTTGTATGAAGATTGTGCCTGAGTCAAAGGCGTATGTGGTACAAAGATTTGGAGAATATCATCAGACATTAAAGTCAGGACTACATTTAATTATCCCATTTATTGACAATGTGGCAAAGATTATTTCATTGAAGGAGCAAGTGGTTGATTTTCCACCTCAGCCAGTGATTACCAAGGACAATGCGACGATGCAAATTGATACCATTGTCTACTATCAGGTGACGGATGCAAAGTTATATACCTATGGTGTTGAGCGACCGATTTCTGCCATTGAAAATTTGACAGCGACGACATTGAGAAATATTATTGGTGATATGACGGTCGATCAGACTTTGACCTCTAGAGATACGATTAACACGGCAATGCGTGCGGAACTTGATGAGGCAACTGATCCATGGGGAATTAAGGTCAATCGAGTGGAGCTAAAGAGCATTCTTCCGCCAGAGGATATTCGTGTGGCAATGGAGAAGGAAATGAAGGCAGAGCGCGAGAAGAGGGCGAATATTCTTGAGGCACAGGCAAAGAAGGAGAGTGCCATTTTGATTGCTGAAGGTGCCAAGCAGGCAGCGATATTAAATGCAGAGGCAGAAAAAGAGACGGCCATTCAAAAGGCACAAGGTCAGGCACAGGCGATTCTTGAGGTGCAAAGGGCAAAGGCCGAGGCATTAAAGCTATTAAATGAGTCACATCCAACCAAGGAAGTGCTTGCTCTTCGTGGACTGGAGAGTTTTGAGAAGATTGCGGATGGAAGGGCAACCAAGATTATTATTCCAAGCAATATACAAAACTTAGCAAGTATGGTGACAGAATTTGCGGAACTCAACGAAAAGACAAAGATAGAAAATTAGAAAAATAGTGTGAAAGATAGTGTACGGCAGTGGCTGTGCACTATTTTTTTAGGTCTATCTTTGCTATGATAGAGAGAAAAAAGAGGAGGATAAAGAGGATACAAAAATGAAAAATGATTTTTCTAAGGGGAGCGTCTCCTCCAATATCTTGAGTATGGCTATTCCCTACACAATTGCCCAATTGGTCCAAGTTCTCTATAATCTGGTGGATAGAATCTACATTGGGCATATGGCAAAGGATGCAAGTTTAGCTCTGACAGGAGTGGGACTGACATTTCCTATTATTTCCATTATTTCAGCATTTGGCTTTTTGTTTTCTAGTGGAGGAGCACCACTTTGCTCCATTGAGCGAGGAAGGGGAAATCATGAAAAAGCAAAAAAACTTCTTGGCAACTGCTTTTCCATGTTGATTTTTACAGCAATTTTGATGATGTTGATTTTTTACATTTTTATGCGTCCAATTTTATTTGCCTTTGGTGCATCAGAGGCGACCTATGTCTACGCCAGTCAATATTTAGTTATCTATTTGCTGGGAACAATATTTACTATGGTCAGCAGTGGAATGAATGCCTTTATTAATGCACAGGGATTTAGTAGGGTTGGAATGGCGACAACGGTTGTGGGGGCTGTTGCCAATATTATTCTTGATCCAATTTTTATTTTTGGATTGCATTTGGGAGTGAGAGGAGCGGCCATTGCCACAGTCATCAGCCAATTTTTAAGTTTTCTTTGGGTTATGCTGTTTTTAACAGGAAAACAGCCAATGTACACGATTCAAAGAAAATATATGCTTGTCAATGATTTTACTATAATCAAGCAAGTTCTTGGTCTAGGGCTTTCGGGATTTACCATGGGAGTGACCAATTCCTTGACACAGATTGTGTGCAATGCCACGCTCCGCCAATATGGTGGTGATGTCTTTGTTGGAGCAATGACCATTATTAATTCCTTGCGAGAAATTTTTACTTTGGTTGTGCAGGGAATTACCTATGGTGCACAGCCTGTGCTGGGATTTAATTTTGGTGCAAAACAGTATAAAAGAGTAAAGGAAGGTATACGATTTGTCAGCATTTTGGGTGGAGGTTATACCGTGCTTGCTTGGCTGATGGTCAGCCATTTTCCAGAATTTTTTATTCGACTCTTTACTAAGGATGAAATCTTAGTTGCAACAACCATTCCCAGCCTTCGCATCTTTTTTATGGGATTTTTTATGATGAGTCTTCAATTTTGTGGTCAGTCCATCTTTGTGGCTCTTGGCTATAGCAAATTTTCTATCTTTTTAGTTTATTGAGAAAGGTAATTATTGTTGTGCCAATGACCATTATTTTGCCGTATTTTATGGGGGTGCACGGCGTATTTTATGCAGAGCCAATCAGCAATTATGTGGGAGGAATTGCCTGCTATGCGACAATGCTTTTGACGGTGTGGCGAAGTCTTAGTAGAAAAGAAAAGGTTTAGAAAAAGAAAAGTAACAACTAAAAAGTTGTGAAACTGTGAAAAAAATGTGTTGGATTTTGTGAGACTTTCCTCCTATACTGTACACAAATTCGTACAAGGTTTTGGTTTAGGGAGGAAATAATATGAAAATGACAAAGAAAGTTTTTGCAGCACTTGCACTTATTGCTGCGGTTTCGCTCGCAGGTTGTGGAAATAGTACAAACACAACTAACACAAAAGATGCAGCTTCATCGACAGCAAAGAGTACTGACAATAAAGATGCAGCTTCATCAGCAGCAAAGACTACGGACAATAAAAATGCAAAGAAGATTCGATTTGCCACTGGTGGAACAACAGGTACCTACTATGCTTACGGCGGTGTCATTTCACAGACATTGCAAGAGGTTCTTCCAGATATCTCATTGACTGTACATTCCTCAGGTGCGTCAAAGGCAAATATCTTTGAGATTGTGGACGGCGAGGCAGATATGGCCTTAGTTCAAAATGATGTTGCCGATTATGCTTATAAGGGAACAGATCTCTTTGAAAAGGATGGTCCAAGCAAGGGATTTTCTGCATTGGGCGGAGCATATTCCGAAGTCGTTCAGGTTGTAGCAAACTCTTCTATTAACTCGATTGCTGATTTAAAGGGCAAGACCGTTTCTGTCGGCGATGCAGGATCAGGTACAGAGTTTAATGCTCGCCAGTTATTGGATGCCTATGGACTAAGTTTTAATGACATCAAGGTACAAAACTTAAGCTTTGGCGACAGTGCAGAGGCACTAAAAGATGGAAAGATTGATGCTTTCTTCTGCGTGGCTGGTGCACCAACAACAGCCGTTGTTGAGCTTGCCACAACCAATAGCATTCATGTATTGAGTGTGGATGAGGATAAGATGCAAGTATTAAAGAGCAAGTATCCATTCTACACCGAGTATAAGATTCCAGCAGGTACTTATAAGGGCGTGGACAACGAGGTGACATCAGCTGCAGTAAAGGCAACCTTTATTGTATCGGATAAACTCGATGAGGACACCGTATACCAGATGACCAAGGCCATTTTTGAAAACAAGAGTAAAATTGCTCATGCAAAGGCTGAGCAGCTCGATCCAAAGTTTGCCGTAGAAGGAATTACCATTCCATTCCATCCAGGTGCACAAAAGTACTATAAAGAAGTTGGAGCAATGAAATAATGAAGGGAAGAACGCTGCCGTGCATACTGCTAGGTATTGCGACAGCGTTACTTTGTTGCTATTGTGTTCTTATAACAAAAACACTTGTTCTTTCGGGAGGGAATGGACAAATTTTTTTGAAAGTTCCGGTTTGGGATGGAACGCAATTTTCTGTGACCTTTATCCACTCGGTGCACAAGAGTCCATTGACAGACTACTATGAAATTCATGGCAAAGACATCTATGTGATCAAGACCAAGTATTTTGATTTTGGTGCAGGTGTTCAAACGGAGCTAGAGGATGGTCAAAAACTAGAGTATACGCCAGATGGTGGAATGTTGATCAGTGGCTTTCATCAAAAGATGAATCCACTCATCTATGTTGTGGGAATGGTCAGCGACCACACCCTTAAAGTGAATCAAAGGATCTATAGCTTGAGGGATATCTGTGGACGGGGAGCAGAAGTTACCTTTTCTGTCGAGTAAGGAGGAAGTATGAATACGGAAGTAGAGAAGAATCTCGATGAGATTATGAAAAAATATGATAAAGAGTCAAATGTCAGAGTGTTTGATGGAAAATTGAGATGGGTTGTCTTGATTTTGCTCGCTGCATTTTCTGTCTTTGGCATTTATATGAATATGTTTGCCATGTGGGATGTGCGTGTGGGAAGAACGCTATTTGTGGGCTGTGTCATTTTCCTAACCTTCTTTGTCTATCCAGCGAAGAAGAGTCACTTAAATAAAGTCAATTTTATGCCTTGGTATGATATGGTGCTCGCAGTTGTTGGTGCAGCCAGCTATTTTTACTTTGTGGTTCATGCCAACCGCATTATCAATAGTGCAGGACGAATTCATCAAATGGATATGATTGTTGCTGTTGTTGGTATTTTGATCCTACTTGAGGCTTGTAGAAGAAGTGTGGGTATTCCGATTATTGTTGTAGTAGTAGCCTTTCTTGCCTATGCGGGATTTGCAGGAATTCCATTTAGAAAGATTCTCTACAATCTCTTTTATACCACAGAAGGTGTCATTGGAACTCCAATTTCTGCCTGCATCACCTATATTGTGATGTTTATTATTTTTGGTGCATTTTTGGAGCGATCGGGTATTTCTGATTTCTTCATCTCGATTGCCAACTCCATTGCAGGTGCATCTAGTGGTGGTCCTGCAAAGGTGGCCGTGATTTCCTCCGCTCTTTGTGGAATGGTTTCAGGTAGTTCTGTGGCCAATACGGTAACTACAGGAAGTATCACAATTCCAATGATGAAAAAGACAGGATATCGCCCAGAGTTTGCGGGTGCAGTTGAGGCCGCATCTTCAACAGGTGGACAGATTATGCCACCAATTATGGGAGCAGCAGCATTTTTGATGGCAGAGACAACCGGAATTAAGTATTCCACCATTGTTCTTTCAGCAATTTTACCTGCAATTCTTTACTTTGGTGGCGTATTTATTATGGTTCACTTGGAAGCAAAGAATCTTGGACTAAAGGGAAGTGATCGCTCAGAGCTTCCAAATTTCTTTAAGTTATTGTTTAAAGATGGATATCTCTTACTCCCACTTGTAGCCTTAGTTGCAATGATTATGAATGGCTTCACTATGGGAAGAGCCGCACTGATTGCGACGATTGTTGTTATTGTCATTAGTATGTTTAAGAAGGAGACAAGAATCACACCGGGAAAGGCACTTGATGCCATGCAGGCCGCAGCAAGAAGTGTAGTTTCTATTGCTGTAGCTTGTGCAGTGGCAGGTATTATTGCTGGTGTTGTGACAATGACTGGACTTGGTCAGACCTTGATTTCTACCATTACTCAGGTGGCAGGAAATAATCTCTTGTTGGCACTATTCTTTACCATGCTTTCTTGTATTGTTTTGGGTATGGGTATTCCAACAACAGCAACTTATGTCATTATGGCCACGACTTGTGCACCAATTCTGATTGATGGTATGGGTGTCAATTTATTGGCTGCACATATGTTTGTATTCTACTTTGGTATTGTTGCTGATATTACACCTCCAGTTGCATTGGCTGCCTATGCAGGAAGTGCGATTGCAGGTTCAAACCCAATGAAGACAGGATTTGAGGCATGTAAGTTGGCGATTGCCGCATTTATTGTGCCATATATTTTTGTAATGAATCCATCGATGCTTCTTGTGGGAGCAACCCCACTTACGGTAGTTACCATTATTATTTCAGCAGTATTGGGTATCTTTAGCGTCTCCATGGGTGTCGCAGGATTTTATATGACAAAGTTAAATCCAGCACTTCGTATTCTTTCGATTGTTGTCGGATTGGCAATGCTCTATCCAGGAATTCGCTCGGATATCATTGGATATGTATTCTTTGCAGCAATTACCATCTATCAGTTGGTCAAGAGCAAAAGAGCACAGGATGCAGTGAATGCAACTGTATGAAAGGATAAATAACATAATCAAAAATTTAGAGGAGGACTTTCAAGATATCATCTTGGAAGTCCTCCTCTTAGTATGTTGAAAATAAATAAAAAAGTGAAATACACAGATAAAATATACAAAAATACCATTAAAGATTGAAAGAATGGAGTAAATGCTAATACAACTATAATAAACGGTAGGATATATTTATAATCAAAAGGAGGAAAGAGTATGAAAAAAGTTTCATGTGGCATTTACTGACAGCGATATTGTCAGGTTCCTTTTATGTTGACTGCTTTGCTGTCTGTGCTTACAGCAAAGGACGGTGGTGGTATAGATGATGATGGCTCCTATCCAGTGTCACAGTGGGTTTGGCTGGACGGAAACATGGCGTGTATGAATGTTGGACATTAATCAAGGGGGACATCTTCACGAATACCCACACGCCAGATGGCTATTATGTCGATGCCACTATGCTTGGGTATGGATGGAGTTGTACAGACTCAGAGGTCGTAGTGCCAGTCATATTTTAGACAAAATTGACCATGGAACTTATGAAATTCATGCGGCTATCGATATGAGATGGAAGTGGCTGGTTACAGTACATGTCAGATGGAGACAGATTATAAAAGTTAGATAGAAGGGTCAAACAATAATGCCATCATCTAGGAGAATTACGAACCATACATAAGAATGGCAATCAATATATTGCCAACAATGAAAATGGAAATATTAAGTTTACTTACAATGGCGACAGCATCGATGTCAGATAATGTAAGCGGTTTTGGATTTGTTGGCAGGTTTTAGAGGTTTGAGGGAAGATACAATAAGATCGCAGACCTGTCAAATAATGTTTGTTTTTAATAGAAAGCATCGCGCGTGCTGCGGTGCTTTTTTGCTTGCGAGGTTCTTTTTTTCGGCAGGTTTTGCAATAGCCATAGAGAATCAAGGAGTGCCCTTCTATTGTAGAAATTTCTTCATTATTTTCTGCATAGCGACGAAGGGTTCGACTGCTTGGGTGCATAGTTAAATCAATGATCTTTCCACACTCCTTGCAAATAAAATGGGAGTGATCATCCGTTACAAAATCGTAGTGCTCTGTGCCGTCACCACAGGAAATTTTGCGGATTTTCCCAGCATTGGTGAGAAGATTGAGATTTCGATAGACAGTGGCCAAACTGATTTTGGGATCTTCCTCTCGAAGAGATTGAAAGAGTACATCTGCAGTCGGATGGTCACGACGCCCTTCTAAGCATTTCATCAACGCCTCTCTTTGGCGGCTGTAATTTAAGGTTTTCATTTCTTTCTCCTATACAATAAAAATAAGAATAGTTATTATTTAGTTTATAGGGGAAGATAAGAGTTTGTCAACGCTTTCTGTATTTTTTCTGTGAAAAAACTTCCAACTAGGCAAAGATATGATATAATAAGCAAATAATGTTTTTTCAGAGAAGGAGAAAAAGATGGCAGAAGAGACAATGAAGGATTTTGAAAAGGAAATTGAAGAGTCCTTAAAAAATAGGAAAAAGTATGAAGATCCAGATGCAGGCAAGTGGGATTTGTTTGCCAAGATGAAGGATGAAAAGCAAGTCGTTGAGGTAAAGATTACAGAAGTTGTCAATGGCGGCTGTGTGACAGAGCTTGAGGGAGAGAGAGCATTCATCCCAGCAAGCCAATTGTCGACAAGTTATGTGGAAGATTTAAACAGCTATCTCAACAAGCGTCTGGAGGTCGTTGTGATTACTGCAGATGAGGAGAAGAATCGATTGGTGCTCAGTCACAGAGAGATTGAGCGTGCAAAAGAACAGGAGAAGAAGGCAGAGGCTATGGCTGCTGTTCGTGAGGGTGATGTCTACACTGGTGTGGTAGAGAATATCAAGGACTATGGTGCATTTGTCAAATTAAATGATGATGTGACAGGATTATTGCACATTTCTCAAATTTCACATAATAGGGTGAAAAATCCAGCAGCGGCATTAAAGGTTGGAGAAGAGATTAAAGTCAAGGTCATTGGCATTAAAGAAGGAAAGATTAGCCTCTCAAAGAAGGCATTGGAAAAGGCTGTGGGAGAGATCACAAACGAAGAACCAACAGAGAGATTTGACTATAAGGAAAGTGGAGAGGCTGCAACAAGCTTAGGTGCATTGTTAAAGGGATTAAAATTATAGGGGGGTGATAGCCTATGAGTAAAGATACATTGAGTGCTGGTCAAAAGATAGAAGAGGAATTGACCTGGCAATATCCTCACATTGCAAAGGAGGCACCAGAACAAAAGGAGCTTGCCGATGCCTTTGCACAGGGATATAAAAAGTTTTTGGACGAGGCAAAGATTGAAAGGGAATGTGTTTGCTTTGCGGTAGCAGCCCTTGAAAAGGCGGGATACACGGTGTTTGATCCAAAGAAGGAGTATAAGCAAGGAGACAAGGTCTATAGTGTCAATCGAGGTAAGTCCATTATTGCGACCACTTGGGGAAAAAAGGATATCTGTGAGGGAGTTCGCATCAATGGTGCCCACATTGATTCTCCGAGACTTGATCTAAAGCCAAACCCACTCTATGAGCGTAAGGAATTGGCTTACTTTAAGACTCACTACTATGGTGGAATTCGAAAGTATCAGTGGGTGACCATTCCACTGGCCATGCATGGCGTGATAATAAAGAAAAGTGGAGAGGTTGTGCATGTAAATATTGGAGAGGACGAGAATGATCCTGTCTTGTATATTAGTGACTTGTTGCCACATCTTTCTGCAAAGCAAAATCAGAGAACACTGGCCGATGGCATTCGTGGAGAGGAATTGAATATTATTTTGGGTTCCCTGCCATTTGAAGACAAGGAAGTTAAGGAGCCATTTAAATTACAAGTTCTTTCGATTTTGCACGAAAAGTATGGCGTTACCGAGAGAGATTTTGCCCGTGCAGAGCTTGAAGTTGTGCCAGCAACAAAGGCAAGAGATGTGGGACTTGACCGCTCAATGATTGGGGGCTATGGTCAAGACGATAAGATTTGTGCATACACAGCATTGATGGCAGAGATTGAATGTAAAAATCCACTCTACACATCCGTAACAATTTTGACTGACAAAGAAGAGATTGGATCAATGGGAAATACAGGACTGGATTCTGGATATGTCTATGACTATCTTTGTTATTTAGCTCAAAATAAGGGAGCAGATGTCAAGGAAGTTTGTGCCCATTCGGCCTGTTTATCTGCAGATGTCAATGCGGCATATGACCCAACATTTCAGATGTCTATGAGGAAAATAATTCCTGCTACTTTAACCACGGCTGTGTGCTCACAAAGTACACAGGTGCAAGGGGAAAGGGAGGATCTTCCGATGCCAGTGCAGAATTTATGGCAAAAGTCATAGACATTATGGATAAAGCGGGTGTATACTGGCAAATCGGAGAGCTTGGTGCAGTAGATGTCGGTGGCGGCGGAACTATTGCGAAATTTGTGGCTGAAATGAATATTGATGTGGTGGATCTTGGCGTTCCAATTATTTCCATGCACTCACCATTTGAGCTTTCAAGTAAGCTCGACTTATATAATACATATTTAGCTTTTAAGGCTTTTTATGAAGAATAAATGCGTATAGGAGAGAATAATGAGAAAGAAAAAATTAGCAATCGTTGCGGTATGTGCAGCATTATCTGTGGCAGCGATGACAGGATGTTCAAAGGGCGGTGATGCCAAGAAGGATTCATCATCTTCATCACCAAAGGCTAGTATTGAGACAGTGACAACACCACCAGAGACAGAGTCTTTGTCACAACCAGACAACTATGGTACAGCAACTGTAAAGCCTGAGTCTTATAAGGGCATTGCAGTTACCATCACAGATCCTACAGTATCCGATGAAGTTGTACAGCAGCAGGTAGATGCAGCACTCAGTGCAGCTACAGAAAAGATTGAGATTACTGATCGTGCAGCACAAAAGGATGACACCGTAAATATTGACTATGTCGGCAAGATTGATGGCAAGGAATTTGATGGTGGAAGTGCAAAGGGATATGACTTAAGCTCGGTAGTGGAACATTTATCCCAGGTTTTGAAGACGGGTTGATCGGTGCAAAGAAGGGCGAGACAAAGGATGTCACTGTGACCTTCCCTAAGGACTATCAGGCAAAGGATCTTGCAGGAAAGCAGGCTGTATTTACAGTGACAGTCAATGGCATCTACAATGAGAAAAAGCCAGAGCTTACCGATGCGTGGGTAACAAAGCAGACCAATGGTGCACAGACAACAGTTGATGCTTATAAGCAAAACATTAAGGCAACATTGGAAAAGCAAAACAGAGATCAGGCCATCTGGCAACAGGCCCTTCCAAAGATTGTTGAAGCAGCAGATATTAAGCCAGAGCAGGCGGCCATTGACTATGAGTATAAGTCACAGTTAAATAACTACAAGATGCAGATTTATCAATATATGCAGACAAATCTTGAAAACTATGCAAAGCAGTCAGGTACAACCGTTGAGCAGTTGGAGAAGGATATGAAGACTGCGGCAGAAACTTCAGTAAAGCAGCAGATCGTAGTCAATACAATCTTTGATCAGGAGAAGTTAGAGATTACAGATGACGATTACAAGCAGGCTTTTGGTAGCTCAAAGGAAGATTTGATTAAGACCTATGGTCAGCAAAACATCGAAACACCACAGGTACAAACAAACTTAAAGTACTACAAGGTAGCTAGAGTGGTTATTGACAATGCCAATGTAACTACAAAGCCAGCAGAGACAAGTGCAGCAGCAGGTGAGTCAGCAGCAACTACAGCAGCAGGTGAAACAACCGCTACAACTGCGGCAGGAGAGACTACAGCAACAACAGCAGCAGGAGAAACACAAGCAACTACAGCAGCACGATAAGAAAAGGAATCGCTATGTCTCAGAAAATACTTTTTTTCGATATTGATGGGACACTGACAGATGAAAGACAGGCGAGATACCTGCCTCAGCACACCGAGCAGTTGAAGCGGTGCGCAGGGCAGGTCATCTGGTCTTTATTAATACTGGTCGTGTGGAATGTATGGTCAAGCCTGTCTTAGAAAAGATCAGTGTCGATGGTGTGCTCTGCGGTTGTGGGACACAAGTTATTCTTGATAATCAAACCATTTGGCAACAGCGCATTCCTAGAGAGCGTGGAATCGAAATTAAAAAAAATATGGAAAAATATCGCATAGAGGCAATTTTGGAGGCACAGCAAGGAATTTATTTTCCAGCAAGACCATTTCGCCATGGTCAAGTTTTAGAGAACGCATTTGAAGCTTTTCAGACAATGTGGCCGACCTTTGATAATGCCTATGCGAGAGAAGACTTTGACTTTGATAAGTTTGTGATATGGACAGATCCAAAAAATCCAATGGAGGATAAACAGGGATTTTTTCAAACAATTTCTGATTTTACCATTATTGATCGTGGTCAGGGAATGTATGAATGTGTTCCTGAGAATGTATCCAAGGGAAGTGCCATTGATATGATGCTTGAGCAGTATCAGATTGCGCCAGAAAATGCCTATGTCTTTGGAGATAGTGGCAATGATCTTTCGATGTTTACCAGTGTGGCAAAAAATCGCATTTTAATGGGGGAGCATGACCCAATTCTTGAGCCACATGCCACATTTGTGACAAAAAATGCCTCAGATGATGGCATTGATTATGCAATAAAGATGCTAGAAATTGTGTGAGGTGAAAAATGATTTTTCATGATATTTGGTTAGATATACAGGCTGTAAAGGAGAGAGACCCAGCGGCAAGAAATTCTCTCGAAGTGTTGCTTCTCTATCAGGGCGTGCATGCATTGATATTTCATCGCTTTGCCCATTTTTTCTACAAAAAGAAAAGATATTTTATTGCAAGATTGATCTCACAAATCGCAAGAAAATGGACACTCATCGAAATTCATCCGGGGGCACAACTTGGCCATGGCATTTTGATTGATCATGGCGCGGGGGTTGTCATTGGAGAAACAGCAGTTGTCGGAGACAATTGCACGATTTATCAAGGTGTTACCCTTGGTGGTGTGGGAACAAATAAGGGAAAGCGTCATCCAACCCTTGGAAAGAATGTGACCGTTGGTTGTGGAGCCAAGATTTTGGGTGCATTTGAAGTTGGTGACAATTGTAAGATTGCTGCCAATGCTGTCCTTTTAAAGGGAATTGAAAGTGATGTGACCGCAGCGGGCATTCCAGCCAGACCTGTGCGAGTGGCCGGTGTTGCTGTGCCAAAGGAAATCAATATTGATTTTACACAGATGCAGTTAGAGATTGACCTCTTAGCAAAGAGAGTGGAGGAACTAGAAAAGAATGCTCCAAATGCTCAACAAAAAAATGAGAAGAATGAGTCAAATGAGTAAATTACAGTGCCTGAGTGCAGAGATAAATGCAAAGCAAATGCAGAAATATTTCCTGTGCTTCAGGCACTTTCTGTACCTGAGGACAATGGCTATTATGTCTATATGGTCTGTTGCAGTGACAACACCCTCTACACAGGTTGGACAACCAATGTAAGAAAGCGTTTAGATACCCACAATGCAGGAAAAGGGGCAAAGTACACAAAAATTCGCCGACCAGTTCGACTTGTCTATGTGGAGGAATTAGAGTCAAAGCAGGATGCCATGAAAAGAGAATATGCCATCAAACAATATACAAGAAAAGAGAAAGAGAAGTTAATATGGGCCAAATGGAAAGAAAAATAGAAAATGTGGAAGTGCTCTATGAGGATGGTCAAGTTCTTGTTGTCGTAAAACCTGTTGGAGTTGCTGCACAGGCCTCTGGCACACTGGCACAAGATATGGTAAGCTTAATAAAGAATTATCTTGTGGCAAAAAAGGAAAAAGCCTATGTCGGTGTTGTTCATCGACTGGACACTCCAGTCGGTGGCATTATGGTGTTTGCAAAGACCAAGGAAGCCGCCGCCAATTTAAGCCAACAAGTCAGTGAGAGAAAGATTCAAAAAAAGTATTATGCACTGGTCTGTGGACAATTTGATTTTTCTGTGGATAACTTTTCAAAATCAAGGAAAATGGTGGACTACTTGGTCAAAGATGAAAAGTTAAATCTTTCAAGGATTGCAAGTCCAGATGAAAAGGGAGCAAAAAAGGCAGAGCTTGAGTATCAAGTGTTAAAGACAAAGGAGATGGATGGCGAAATCGTCAGTCTGGTAGAAATCACCTTACATACAGGTCGCCACCACCAAATTCGAGTGCAAATGGCAGGGGCAGGTCATCCCCTTGTTGGCGATCGAAAATATCATACAAACAGTAAAATCTATGCAAGAAATATTGCATTGGCATCGGTGTATTTGGGATTTTATTTGCCGAGTAAAAAGGGCGACCAATATGTGGAGTTTTTTAAAAAACCAAGTGGTGGACTGTGGGAAAATTTTTTTATAATATAAAAGCAGA
>BNJU01005434.1_pt1 | contig 113353 bp, 136 predicted proteins | sample 8539281 | NCBI WGS metagenome assembly BNJU01 (sample SAMD00202456, study PRJDB9452) | human saliva metagenome | isolation source: human saliva | place: Japan
TTCATACGGCCGACTATGTCCCTGTCCTCTTTTACGATCCGGTTCATCATGCCGTCAGTTGCAGCCCATACGGAGCTGGCGGGGTGATTAAAACAACAATCGTTCAGCACACGCCATAGGACCAGCAGAGCATATGTTGCTGGCCGAAGGAGCTCAGGCGATTATAGGACCTTGTATCTCTCAGAAACAGGGTAGGGCAGAAGTCTGGCGCTTTGCGTCTGCTGGTTTCGCAATGGAGCGTATTGCGTATTATGCTAATTGGCATATTGACCTTCGCTCTGTAATCCTTCAATTAGAAGAACTCGGTGTACCAGCTGCCAATATCAGTCCGCTATCTGCCTACACGATAACCGCTTCCGACTTTTCAGCGTATTCTTGAAAGGATTCGGCACCATCTATACAGGTATTGCCCTGAAATAAATACTTGTCTTAATGGTCATTTCAGATTATTTTCACGTAAATAAATATTTCTTGTCGTGAAAATAAATATTTCTTCTCGAAGAAAATATTTTTTTTCATGAAAAGAATTTGAAAAAAGACTGTGGGTCAGCGGTGTTTGAATTAACAGATTCATCAGACAAGATTGCTTTTCTCTCTTTGTTCACACTTTTCCTCAAAACGGTTGACCTTTTCCTTGAAACAGTTGAACCTTTTCTTCAAGCAGTCCACCTTTTCGCTCCAAGGTGGACCCTATAACTTTAGAGAATATGTAAATAAACAACAAAACGCCCTCGTTTCTTCAATCCCTTTGATGAGGGACGGACAATGAGGGCGTTCGTTGTTGTTCTGTGTCGGATTTGGCGTTGCTGGCAGTATTGTATCTGCTTCAATTGTGCCAGTAACATGCTTCTTCTTTTTTGGCTTTGGTCTTCACTTTGTCATCTTCTTTTTTTTTCGGTCCCTGATGACCCTTGAAGCTGGTACCATTCTCTAATATGCTGAAAATCATCCATGAGTTTGAGGGTTTGAGGTTTGAGAATTGAGGTTTATTCTTTTGGATTTTCGTTGCTTTGACAATTTTAACAGTACTGCCTTAACTCGGCACCGCAGTCACATATAGTGATTCGTATGCCTCTTTAGAAATAGATGTTGCTTCTTTCAGTAAGTGTCCAATATTCGGATTCTGTAGCTTCTTTCAAAGCTATATGTTCATTTGAAGGAATCAGCCCTGCTGTGCATTCTTCTTCATGTACGTTTGCCCGATACTTGTTCCCGAACAGTAATTGTTTGATATTACATTTCTCTTTTCTCATTGGTTAAATATCTATAGATGGTTATCCCCAGCAAGCAAAAGCCTTGGATAAGCGTATATGTCATTTCTATTTCCATATTGATTTGAGATTTGAGGGTTTGAGGTTTGAGGTTTGAGATTTGAGGTCTGAAAATTGAGCTTATGTATCCCGTAGGCATAGCCTCAAGCCTCAAATCTCAAACCTCAAGCTCTATCAGTGGTGGAATAAGCGGATGCCTGTAAATACCATTGCAAATGTTGTATTTGTCGCAGGTGTCAATAGTATGGTCGTCACGTATGCTGCCGCCTGCCTGTGCAATATGTTCACACGCAACTCTTGTGCGCACGCTCAATGTTGTTGTCGCCGAATGGGAAGAACGCGTCAGAGACAAAATTGCGACACCCGTGCAGCAATCCATATTGCGTTCTCGTGTCAGAGGCTCTGGACATTCGTGAGGAACTTGTTTACTCCTATGCCATCTTGCAGCACATCTTCTTACTCGTCAGAAATATAAACGTTGATGGTGTTGTCTACGGTCGGCACGGCAGATGCCTTTCTTGACCGGTGGTTCATCACCTTCGAGCACTGGCAACCACCATTCGTCAGCCTTGCTGCCTGCCGAGCGTGTACAGTGGATGCAGCTCTGTTGTCGGCGCCGATGCCGATAGCTGTCCGTCTTTCACGCGCGACAAGGTTGCTCTGTAACAACCTTCCAGTGTAATGAGCGATATGATAAAAGGTCACGCTTAGCACTGGTAGATCTTGTTCTTTATGGGACGTTTCCGAAAATTGCAGGGTCGTCGACTTCACCTCGGCTGCCCTGTTCGAAAAGTGATACCGAACACCTGCTTATATTCAGCAGGTGCCGGGACATCGGGTCAATCTTTATCACGTTGTAGATTTGCCCTTGCGCGCGCGCCAGAATTTCCGAGCTTCCGGGTGTATAGTCAGGTGCAATCCACACCGTCGCGACTTCACGCTTGATGAGCAGTGCCGTCTCCTTGTCATGGTGTCGCTGAGGGGCACAGAAGTCTCCGTAGAAGACACATGGTCGGCACCGCGGGCACGGGCGGTATGCATTGGCAAGCGGCGTAGCTCAAAGTCGACATCATCGACGAAATAAATCTTCTTCAGCGTGTCCGCTGACGGCGAACCGACAGCGCTTTCGGCTGGGCGATGTGAACGAGGCTGCAGCAGGCAGACCGGTTGCAGCCTTCCGGCTCCTTTAGCTGCCAGCTGTTGGTGGAATAGAGAAGTTGATGTAGCCCGGACGGCCGCAGAGCACTGTGAGAGTTCGCCTTCTTCCATGTAGATGCGTGAAAGGCTTCTGGTTCGGATTGCATCCGTGCCCGAAAACTAATTCTTTCACTATAACTTATGTGGTATATATGGTGGTGGTGCTGGTACACATAAAAACTGTGATTTATAAGCCAGTTGGATAAAGAAAGTGTTTTTTCTTCAGAGGAAAAATAATGGAATATGCCAGCACGTTCGTTTGTTTAAGTAAATTAGCCGTATAGGTTTCTTTGAAAGCAGGGCATGCCACTCGAATAGAAATGAACATTGGAGCATGGGGGTGTCTCATATGTGGCCTGTCCCTGTAACTCCTTTAACTCCTTTAAATTCTTAAAGATATGCACGCATTACTGAACAAGGCTCCTGCGGCGGTAGGTCCTTACCAGTCAGGCTGTCGAAGCCAACGAACCATCTTCATCAGAATAAAGCTTCCCATCGTCCGGCTGCAATGCCTTTGCTGAAGGCGGTGTGAAGAACGAACCCGCCAGTCGCTTTCACCAATGCTGTGCCACTGGCATCAGCGGGTGTGGACCTTTCCCACGTCGTAAAGACAACCTCTTCTCTCCGACATGAACAACTTTTCGCTCGAACAAGTCTATGCCAAGAGTTTTCAGCGGCCTTATCGCCCGCTCGGCCTTTGCCGTTAAGGATCTATGAGGCGCGTGGTGAAAGTGGTGTATTGCGGTGAAATAGACTGCTGGCTACCGGGCTCCTTTATAATGGGTACATGGTGGAACTCCGTACCAAGACTTCTTCTTTAATAGTCAGTATCGGAGAAAGATTCCGGAGGATTACGCTTTGTGTCTGCTACAGACCGTGTTGCTTCTCGCTCTGTTGTTGTTATTCAGCGATACTTTCTTGCCATTGACAATGTACAATCGCTGCGCTCCTTGTCAGGTGTCATGCAGATTGTATATTACATCCTTGTCGTGTTTGGCTGATAAGGAATTGATACCGTTCGTGTCTTTTTCGCTGAAAACATACTTTACTTTCCTTTCAGGGTTTGTGTAGATTTCGAAAGTGAAATCCATGGTCCGTTTTCGTGAACAAAGCAGTAGTCATCAATACAAGTTCCCCATACTTTTGCTTTGTTGCGTTTTTCACAAGCCGTTCTGTAAATGACATTTCTTGTGCGCTGAACGTGTGTGCTTTTCATCATTTGAACGAAGGCAAAAGTTTTCTATAATCTTTGAAGAAAACCAGTTGAACTTTATGTGGTTATCCAATCTTTGTTACTTTTTGCATCATATTATCATACGTTATTATATGTTGTTAAATGAGAAGATGAAAAAAAGAGCTTTAAAGCATTATTGAGAGTTGGGTCGTAAAACGCAGGTGCGGAAGAGCTGGCTTCTGACCTGAGAGATTGATCAACGAACAGGTTGGCTGTCACCCGAGTTCCATCTGGAAACTCATCGCTGAAGAGGCGAGTGAGGTTGACTCAGAAGCAAAACCGTCGAAGACGCTGGGACGGTTGGCACTCTTTCGCCGGCTTTCAGAACTGGAAAGACCTAGAGTGCAGCACTTGCACGAAACAGTGACGCCAGGCTGGATGCCGAGGATTAAAGCCTCTTGCTTCTACTTCCGGAGTTCCCAGCACGCATGGAAAGGAAAAGGGCACACATGGAAAAGAAAAAGTCCGGGACCTCAGGCCTCGGACTTTATATTTCCCTGGATCTCAGAGCACTTCTCAGCAGCAGCAACGGTGTCTCACTTGATGCGTGCGGCCTTACCTATGAGCTTGCGCAGGTAGTGGAGACTTTCGCGCGACAGAACTTTACCATCGCGTGTTCACCTCGGTAGAAATCGATGTTCAGTGACTCAATGGGAAGATACGCACTCGACACCGATGAGTACGCCAGACATCTCTGGACCGTGAAACGCTTTCTTACTCTGCCACATGGCGCAAATCTTGGTGGCTACACCATCAGTGCTATAGATACTGCTTGGCTCCTTTCTCCGATGATTTTGTGAAAGGCGGTGATGACAGTGTCACCAGCTTTGAACTCTAGAAACTGATTGCCGTTTAGCAAGTAGCTTCCTCAAGCAACTTTCAATTAAATCCATTTCTTTGGTGATGTAAAGTGACATTGTTTGCCAGCTTTTCAACACCAGCATAATCCATGACTCTTCCACGATCGGCGGTTGCGCCGAAAAGCGGTGCAAAGTTACCAGATCGAACCGGCAAAGCATTCCACAGATTATCTTTACCGCTCTGTCCTCTCTCCTTGTGAGAGCAGACGAGAGGACAGAACGATATCTACGACTTGTGGCAGCAGCTTTGCAATCTCCTTCTTCGCCTTTGCCATCTGTGCTGCAGGCCTCGGAAGAATGAGATGACTGCATAGCCTACGCTCGCACTGCAGCCCTGCCATCGACGTCACTCTGGTAGTGATAACCGCAGATGTTACAGCGCTGTCCATGCGTCTCATACGCACGGGTCATGCGTTTCATTGCCACGTGAGAGGATTCCAGTTCGGTAAAAGGTCCAGGCGGGAATCCATCCTCGGCTTGAGTATGCCCTGACGTTGGAACACCGTTGTTGATCGAGCTCTGCCTCGAACTGCGGTTGCAATAGATGCTCGTGGAACTATGATGCGAAAGGACGCTTGCGCATATTTCGCCTAGCTCGGTCTGGCGGCGTGATTGCCGTCAATGCCGACCATGGCGAGATGGGCTTGCGGGTTTCAGGTGTCTTCTTCCGGGGTAATCAGCCTGCACCGAAAGCCGGGGCAAAGAAAAACCAGCGGCAGGTACTCGAGGTCAACATCAAAAATATGCATCGAACTTGGCCTGATCATGCACGTTCACTTTGTTCTCTCTCATCTTGCGTCCCCACGAGTACTGATGGAAATCATAATCGAAATGGAAAGATGCTGTATCGGGTGGTGCGGGGAGATAAAGCACGCAGCATCATGGCATCTCTGATTCTGGAATGAATGACTGCTTCTTGCAATCACGAGGCATTTACGGTCATGCACACGAGAAACATGATTAACATTGATTAATAAACTTTTTCTTCATAATAGTAATGTTTCAATTAAATTAAAAGTGAGTTATTTTAAATGAAATGATATTCTTTCTTTAGTTTTCTCCTGTCTGCCCACAATTGAGTTAATCACCATGAGGAAGAAGATGAACATTAATGTCGCAAGTGGATGACGTTTGCTACTTCCTTTAAACTCACGCCATATCAATGCACATAGAGCAGCTATCATGGGTGCCTTGTCATACAAAAGCATAGGAAATGGCTGCGCCACTGTACACTGCTGCTATGTAGCTGAGAGGCGTACCTAAACCCGCCAATGCACTCAAAGATTCCTATGCTATGTGTTGTGATTGAGATCCTTTTAAAGTATTCACGATAACCGACGGGTGCTCCTTCGGTAGGACGACCACACACACGTCGTCTTGAATATGGTTGCTTATCACCGTTACCAAGCGAGAAGGAAGAGAAAGCCGTGTATGGTGTAGCCTTTCGAGGCTGTGGTGGCTCTGAGTTGTCCGCAGGGTCCCGTGCGGCGGCAACTAAAGCGATAGAAGAATGACGTCCGGTACGCTTTGCCTGAGAACATAGCAAGGAGGATTCCTTTGCGGCTGCGTCGTTGTCGGTATCTGATTTGCGCTTTCTTGCAGATGCTGACCATTTGAGTATAGGTGCTGCGATGATAGGTCCAGCGCGAGAAGATGAGATATTGGGTGCTGCGGTGCACTAAAATAATTGATAAATACACCTAAGACCAGTGCCAATCCAGCACCCGAGGAAAGCTGCGGACATACCTGCAGTGCTTGTCGACGGGCAGATGAGAGGATGTTTAGAACCGTGAAGATTACCGCCGTGTTAGCCGATGCGATAGCTGAGTTGATACCTGTCCTGAGTCGGTGAGAAAGAGGCGTCCTGCTCGCTGAGCTACCTGAGGTAAAGCGCTAGCGATAGAAAGAGAGGAAGGCCGAGTGACGCCATCAATAATGTTAAAGTTCATAACGCCAAGACTTCCACTGCAAGGACTCTGGTGTTGCACGAACTGACAAACCATGTTTACAATACTGAGGTATGATTGCTAAAGAGATAGTTGTTGACAATAAACATAATGAGAGATGGTTTGTACATTTCAATTAGTCGTATTTTATTTACATTTTCAGTTCGTGTCGATGTGGAATTGATAGCTGTGCTCGCTCTTTTTCGTGTGACGGCAAATAGATGAGGCTTTGATTGCCAAAACGAATAGCGGCCTCAATATCCTTGCAGCTTCTGATAGGGCTACGCTGAGTGCACAGAAGTGTCTCCACGGCAGTGGCATCAATCGCTGACCTTAAAGGCTGGTACAGTGATCGTATCCATAGCATTAGCACCTTTTGAACCTATCAGTAGTGATGATGTTTTACGCGTTTCTGTATGGTGATTGATAGCTTGCGTCGCTGTCTTCGTCTTTTGTTCAACGCAGAGATGTACATGCCTCGGTCTCGTTCGGATTCAGCAGGTCAATATTCTCCAAAAGAAAGTTCTGCAAGGTAAAGGAGTTGCAGGCTGCGGTGCAGGATTAGAGGATATGGTAGACTCACATTAGCCCTGCGCCTAACCGTGCCGCTTCAATAGAGCGTGGCAACGGTGTTTCTAACTGCGTCGGGCGATGCCAGCCCTGAGCTATGACATCCTCAGAACTTTGTATGTCCTCTGGCTAGTTGTCCGTTAGCGCCAGCATTTACAATAATACTATTCTCTCCGCTTGGTACATGTCATGATGAGGGCATACACCGTTGGGCTTTCCTGCGTTCTATGGAGGTGGTTGATATTAATACCTTCTGATGAGATGTAGTAATACGGTTTCGATTGTCATGTCCACCTTGCAATAAACGCGTTTGTCCGCCCATTTCGTGCTGCAGCAACAGCCTGATTGGCTCCTTTACCTCCATGAATTAATCATGAGTTTTCCGCATAGCGTTTCCCTGGTAGTGAAATGGTCGTGCTGATTACCATGTCAGTGTGGCACTACCTACAGCTGACAATTATTTTCTTGTGTGTTCCTATGAGTTGTGCAGTTAGTTATTTTGTTTGATGCAAAATAGATGTTCCGTTATCAAAAGATAGGTCTTTCTTTTGAATCTTTCTATCGTCAAATTAGCCACATAAATTCTGTTGCGCTATGGGAAAAATTACGTTGGAATATTTGGCTTAAAGAGGTGCGGGCTGTTTCGAAACAACTGTTTCGCGTGTATTAAGCCGGAAAGAGGCGTCGTACTGGGATTTCAAAGGATGCCCGACACAATTAATTCATTCGATTGCCAGAGCAGGCGACTTCAAGCCGGAGCGGCTGCGCAATCTTTGCGCAACAAATTGAGTTGTAGTGTTGCTCTTATTGTTCACTGAGATAAGCAATCTCCTTTGCACGCAGAACTTGCCGGTGCAGCCATTGCACGACACAAAGATGCGGTATTACTCTGTTGTGATTTTTAGATACACAGAGAGTGTCGAATTGGAAAAACGTGAGGTGCAAAAATGCCGTGAAGCAGTGATTGATGGTATTGTCTTGTTCGCTTGTGGAAAATGCTCCGAAGTTGCTTGGAGGAAGTGTCACGACGATACCGCTTATCTTAACAGGCCGTTGACACCACTCACTTCGTCACTCCACCTCTGATGTTTCCAACCAACGAATTATGATAGGTGCTTACCAGATGATGAGGCACCTTCTTGATTTGGACATCGCATATATACTGTATTCAAGGGTTATTATGGCCGTTACTTCAAAGGAGCGTGTCAGAGGATGTAAAGCAAGCTGCTGAAAAGACTCTGGAGAAAGCGTGCTAATCTCTATGTGAAGGGCAATGCCTGCTCTGTCGAGAACAGCTATGTAGCTACGCGTATGTAGGTATAACCTATCCAACCTCGTCCTACGACGCAAAATCTGCCATGAGGTTTCTGCGATTCTTCTTGGATCTGTTCAAGCATTAGGCCTGGACAACATGTCCGTGTCCCGCAGTGATATTTCATTAGTGAGTTTTTCGATATGCAGTATATGGATATCTCAACTGTTAGTCGTGTCAGTCAGCCGAGTGGCCTTACATAGGACAGACTGCAATGAAGATTCTTGTATGAGTGTGTCTGTGAGTGAGTGAAACCAACTTCACAAATTTTGATGACTCCTACGATTATTAGGCGCAATTCAGTCTCTCTTTGTGTGATGTGGACATGTGAGACTCCTTTACTCCCCAATCTTAATCTATAAGTGGAAATAAGGTCATTCTGGCAGTGCTGACCTGAGTCTATCTTTTTCTGTCATCAACAGAACTAATTCATTTTCTTACTTTTGCTTAACAATCCAAAGAGTCATAATATAGAATATGTGTGAGAAAACATTTTCCTCTGGCAGGCTTGTCGAGTGCTGCTCACGGCGGCGGATGCGCTTCCCATTACGAGCTGGCGGGCATACGGCGACACGCGCGTAGCGCTGGTGAACCAACCGCTATGACGCTGCTCCTGATGCCGGGGCGGCAGTTCAGCCAGAACCGTTCCGGCACAAGAGTCGACGCTCGGTGATGGGGACCTGTCGTGGGCGAAGTCGACCGACGACATGGTACCCACCGATCCGAAGGCTTGACTCTACAATCTGTTGACAGAACATCTGTGGTGTGGGCTGCGAGGACTATCAATAGGAAAGGTGGGCTTCCGGCGTTTACAATATGGGTGGCGTCCGTGCAGCGCGCTCTCGAAGGGAAAATCACCTGTGGATGTGCTCGACGTGCGCCTTTTGAAAACCGAGATCTGTTTCGTGACACTTACTGGAGAAAAGGTGCGACTTTTTCTCACAGATAGAGCGCATACCGGTGGCGGCGGTCTCATGCCATGAGTGTTGAACTCGTCTTCACGCATTGACCGCAAACTGAAGTCCGGCGCCTGAACGGAAAGGAATGAATCCTAAAAGCCTCTTACCGCATCTCCACGCTCGACTATCTGGCACAGGGCAACGACAAGATGTGAACTCAAGTCGACGGCGACGGATGTCGTTTCGCCACAAGCGACCATGACAACAACACGTTTCATCATCGCAGACTACTTCGCTTCAAAGGAGCAGACGGCTGACAGGGCAGGATAGTCAGTACCGCACGCATACCGAGGACACATCGTGTGGAAGTAACCATTTAACGAATAGGAAAATGAAAAGGCATATGTATTGATTGCGTTCTGTCTCCTCACTGTTGTGGCTTTCCGGGCAGGACAACGGCACGATTCTGCATACAGCAACGCACGCACGGTCAGATTTATCCGCTCGGCGTGAACCTCGCCGACACACGATGAAGGCGGGCCGTGCCGGCCTTCCTCCGCCGTGTTGCGATGCACGAAGGAGGAACGCCCGGAAACTACTGAGCCTGCGCTGCTCTTCGACGGTGGTGATTTCTCTGCGAAAGGCTCACCTTGTGCCACAATGTTCAAAGGGGATGTCAGAAAGTGGGGCTGATGAACCGGATGCACTATGATCGCGGCAACAATCCATACGCCATAGGTTTCGACTTCCGGGCTGAGACAACATGGCACGTCTCTTCGGATGAGCCAACTTCCGTGTCTGTGTGCCAATTACGATTTCAAGGGTACAGTGGAGAAACTGGTTACAACCTTATGTCGTTTTGAAAGCTTGTGACTGGACTGAAGATGGGGTGTCTTTGGACTCGGTCCTAAGCTGGATGGTCTGGTCGTGAAGAAAGACTACAGGTCCTGTGTCTACCTGCTGACCCTGTGAAATGTGCGCGAAGGTTATCGACGAGCTGAAGGCGAAGAAACCTCATCATCTGTCTTTCTCATCTCGGGTGGAATATCGAAGGTGTCAGCGACGAGGAGGTTATCGCCGGCACGCATGGCCTGGACTCTCGTCCTGGCGGGCACTCCATACCTATCTTACAAAACTTGGTATGTAAAGGATCTTGACGGCAAGATGATCGGTGATGACCAGAACGGCAAGCATGACTGTTATGTGAGTAAGTTGGTGCTTGATATGAAGAAGAAAAAGTAAAACATGCTTGTTCCCAACACTTGGGAACCGTGATTCCCGACCGTTTGGGAATCCTGTTCCCAGTGCTTGAGACCGTGTTCCGAATGGCAGGGAAATAGTGTTTCTTTGTGTCCAGCTCGATTTGGTGAATGTGGTCTAAGTGTATTAATGTATCTTTTACTTTACATGAATGAAACGTGAATGATGAACAGTGAATCTGCGGCAGGCGTAAAAACAAGGTCTTTAAACAAAAATCCATGTGAATCTGGGTCAACTCCAGATTCACATAGACTTTCACTGTCTCTGTAAATACCTTCCTCTGTCTGTCTTTGAGACAGTAGTGTATTGGAGGTTTTATTCAAAAGTGAGAAAGGTCAGTGCAATCATCTTTTGCCCGTGTTTCATCGACCGAGGTGGTGTACATAAGCATGTGCTTATCTTTGAGTTCTTGGCGTGGCTCTTGTCGAGGCTGTTCGTGGGCTGTACATGAACTTCAGTTCGGACGCAGCTGAAATACGGAGATAAAGTCATCGACCCCACCTCTGAGAATACATCACTCCGCTTCAGCTTGATGTAATCATTGTCCTTGCCGAAGATTCAGCATCAGTTGATGCCCAGCATCACGTATGGGCGAGTGGTTGTTGAAGCAGAGCAGCAGCAATGAGATCGAGCACAGGAGACGTAGGCGATGCTTCAGTTCCTGACCTGCTCGGTAGGCTCCCTGTATTGTGCGGTCTGTGAGGGTGCGGGGAAGTAATGTGTGTGCCGAAAGTCATGGCCGGCGCCATACGCAGCTGGGTGTGGGTTGAGGCGCGGCTCGCGGACACCACCGTGAAAGTCGGCATCCCACCGGTCCTGATCGGCTGAGACGGTCTTCTCGACTAGGTCCGTTGCCGTCGTCAAGGTCAATCATCTGTGGTCTACGTTGTTGAGTTCAAGGTCCTGAGCTGTCGACGACACGCGAAATGGAACTCACGCAGATCCGTATAGGGACGGTTCTGCCTCTTCGCTCCTGTGCCGGGCATGCGAGTGCGGCTGCCAGCAGGGTTAAGGTGACGAATATTCTATTCATAACATCTTTCAAACGCATTCTGTCCTGTTTTATTGTCTGCCGTTTTCCTTTACCGGCACGAGTCCGAAAAATCAGATGCCTCTGTGCCTTCTTCTCTCTCTGTCCGGAAGCGGAAGACGGTCCGGGCGGACCGTTGACTGGCTGTTCGTTTGCATGACGCACTTTCTACTAACTGCGCCAATATTTACGTGATGATATAGAAAGTTTGTTTTCAGTTCTGGCTGTCTGGTGCATGGCTGCGGTAGTGTATGCCAGTATCAGGAACCTTTGCGGCGGACACGTCGGGATTGCGTGATTGAAAGGTCTGGGTACAGGGGTGGAGATGGGGCAGTCTCGAAGGGCGACCGCCCTTTGGCTGAATGCCAACGGGTACGGACTAAGCTCGTTGGAAACGGCGAACGGCTATGTGCGAGGCGGGTGGTGCGCCCGTTGAGCACCGACGACGGACAAGTTCGGACTGGGCTACGGACTGGATGTCGTCCTGCCGGTCCATGCTACCAGCAAGGCGGTTGTCCAGCGAAGGCGTACTCGAAGGACGGTGGTGGCATGGAACGCTGATAACCGTCCGAAAGTGCCAGGAAGAGCCGGTAGAACTGCGAGACAACCGTCTGAGCTCCGGTGCGCAGACACTCGAGCATCAACGCGCGGCGGTCCCCCAGGTGCGGGTGCATTGCCCCGATTACTGGACCTTGCCCTTTACTCAACGGGGTGGCTGCATCCCGAAGGGCGGCATTGCGTGCGGCATGATGACCGACCAGAACTGGCAGCACGGCTGCACCAGCGTCGGTCAAAAGTGTGCCGACCGATTGCTCTACCATTCCGAGGCCGGTTGCTCCTGAAAATCGAGGCTGGCGGGTATTCTGTCGCTTGGTCTTTGGAGATGGGACTGGAGATGGTCTCTCTCTTCGGCAGTACGGCCTATCGTCCGGACGGTGCTGGAGGCATGGAACAGTTGAAGAGTGGAAAAGGTGTCACGCATTTACTGGAAATTCGACATTTCTTCCCGGCGGTGCTGATAACGGCGAGACGACTTATCAGAATGTGAGGGCGACCAGCTGGACAGCTGGGTGACGATGCGGCGCTGAACTACGACGGCGACTGGCATGGTTTCTCTCTTATGCCGACAGGTTCTTCGAGACCATTCTTCAATGTTCCAGCCGATTATGACGGTTGCGGGGAGGCGACGAATGGCAGGTGAAGAAGCGGCACCGCTATCTGCTCCTATGACTTCAAGGACTACTGGATGCTGGGTCTCGAGTATCGTTTCAAGCCCGATAACTGGCTGAACGATATTGTCTTTGAATATCTTTACACGAGGAAATACCAGAGCGGTCCGATCTACCTACGACCATACCCTTACCGTTTCACTGACCATATCGGCGGAAGGACGACTTTACCGTCCATTACATCACGCTTTCCCGGCTACCAGCACTGGGGACGGGCGATGGGCAATCGCATCTGCCGGTCGCCGCTGACCAATGAAGACGGCACGGTTGGGTGAGGACAACCGTTTCGTTGCTTTCATTTAGGACTGGGCGGCCATCCACTCGACTTCTGTGAAATGGCGTTTCCTCGGTGCGTGGCAGGAAGGACTGGGGACGTACGAAAAACCTTACGAAGAAGCATCCTTAACGCGTCGGTCTGATGGGCAAAGCCACCTATATACGTTGCATGGGGGAGGTTGCCGGAGTGGTTGAAAAAGGTGTTGATGTCCGGATGGGAGTCGGTGCCGACTTCGAGTGCGCATCCTCCTGCAGAAACAATTATGGCATGCAGCTGACTGTATCTGTAAACAGGGCTTGCTGGAAAAGCTTTTAGCCTACTATCCTTATTATAGGATATGGATAGAAAATGAACAGAACAAAAGGTGTTGTCTTTCGTCTTTCCGCTGCTGGCACTTCTCTTCTCCTGATGTTCGTTGGAGACGGATAACGATGCCGGCTTAGACTGGAAGGAATGTGGCATCTTGTGCGTATCGACGATCTGAGCAGCCGGAACGACAGAAGACCTGAGCAGTAAGACGGTCTTCTGGTCTTAGAACCAGGCAAGACTCCTGGAACTGGAGGAAAAAGAAAAGAAAGTACACACAGCAGTTATCTTTATCGCTTCAGTGATTGGCGGCGACTAAATACACCCTGTCTTCCGCCTCTGTGCACGACCGTGAGAACGGCGACCGTCCGCTTTCGGCCTATGAACCTGCATTTGAGCATTCTTTGGCATCCAGGACACTTGTCCCTACGTTCCGGATGGAACGGGTCCGGAAAGGAGAAATGGTGTTGAATGGCGGCGATGTAAGACTCTGTTTGTTGAGTTCTGAATGAATGCTGCTTACGGGTGTTTCCTCGTATAAGTTGAGTTACGAGACAGATTCTGAAGATTCTCTTTGATGTCTTCTTTTTGTCTTTTGGTCTGTGGCAGATGACAACGTTTTTACCTGCTTTTATTTTGCGCACCAGCCAACTCTGTGAACGTGCTCTCTGTGTGAGAATAAATCCTGACGCAAATGCTCATCTTAGTTAGGATATTGGCTACTCTCACGGAGTCACGAGACTCACGGAGCCTTTCAATAGAGATCAAAGTACACAGAGAGCATGAGGGTCAGGAGAAAGGTGAGCCAGAGAGAGTTGAGGCGAAGTGGAAAAGGTGAGCACTGAGTAAAAATATAGAGTGTCAGGAGTAACAGGATGAAAGGACAGGAGAAATGATAGGGCATCATGTTAGCCTTTGCACCTTTTACTTTTACTTCTCCAACAGGCTCTGGCGTTCTCTGTGCTCTCTGTGTGAGAATAAATCCTTACAGAGCGTCTGTCATTTCGGGAGGTGTTTCTCTCACGGACACCAGGCTCATTCTGGAGCCTTTAATGAATCAAAGAAAGTACACAGAGAGACCTGAGGTCAGGAGAGAGGTGAGCGAGGGTTAGGCAGGTGGACAAAGGTGCTGAGTATGAAGTGTCAGGGTGACAGGAGTGGCTGGAGCATGGGAGGCAGAATGACAGAATGATGTTTACCTTTTATCCCTTTTCACACTCCCTTTTACTACTTTTACCTTTATATTTGCTCTGCGAAGGAGGCAAGCCGTCTGATATGGAAATCGAGTGCCGCCAATGGATATGGCTATAGAAGAGGATGTCTGTCGCAATGATCCATGTGAAACCAGACAGATGGTTGATTTCAACTTGAAGACATTGATGAGGATGAAGAAGAACGACGGCAGGAGATGCAGAGCAGTGCCTGATGCTGTGTCAGTCCTGCCCGCATCAGTTTATAGGTGAATATGGTTCTTGTCTGCACCAAAAGACCGGACGGTGGTGCAGCAGCGCGAACTAATGATGACCCTGAAAGACATCGAGAGGTGGGGACGATGAGCAGAGAGTCACGGAGAGCAGGATGGAAATCTTTCTGACCGACGTACGTGCGGATTGTACATACAGAATTTGACAAGCGGGACACCGAGAATATGCGAGGGTCAGACTGCCTGGAAGTCGCCCGCGAGAAATTTTCTGGATTCTTCTCCGCGTACGCAGATGTTGCCTGAGTGAGATAAATGGGACGACACGCATCGGTCCGGCGATGAGTCGTGCAGTGAGCTATCTGCTCACGGAGAAGATATAGTAAAACCGGACAAAGCGATGAGTACCGGGCTGCGGTGGACGGGCCGTCGATACCGTCAATCAGATTGATGGCATTCATCGTGAAATCGAGGATGCCGACCGTCAGCACCATCCCACAGACATCAGAATCTCATGGATGCCCAGGAAGCCATAGAGGTTGTTGACATAGAATAGGGACAGGGGCAGAAGGCTGGCTACGACCTGCATGATGAGCTTCATCCTCGACCGCAGGCCGAACATCGTCGACAAGTCCCGTCGTAGATGACGTGATACCTGCGCCGAAGAAGATACTCCAGGGCTGACTGCGATCTGTTGCTTGCTGCTGGTGTACGACCAGACCCAGCAGTGCCACGATGGTGGCTATAGTACGAGCAGGGAACGATGCGCCTCCCAGCCGGTACGGCATCGCGTGTACTTTCCGGGCGCGGTGTATCGTAAAGTTCGCTTCCCGCAGAACGAAAAGTATCTGTGGAATCATGATGAATCCGCAGGCAGCACTCATCAGAAGGCAACGGCGATCAGAATGTATGTCAACATATGTCGGTAATCAATTCTTTTCTTTAACAAAAGCTCAATTTTTGTAATAATGTGTGTTGGATGTCCGGAAAAAGTGCGAGACTCGTACTTTCTGAAGCACCTGCTGTGAAATCTTCTTACCCATCATGGTTAGAATCTCGTTTTCTTTTTGTAAATTTGTGGCTCGAGGCATGGATGTGGCGAAGAGATTTATCATGTGGCAGCAATGTGAGATTCTAGATTGGAACGGCCGAAGACACAGATTACAGGAAGCAGGGAAGATTGATGCCGCATGATCACTCCGTGTGCTACACCGATCATCTGCGAGAATCTATCAGACGAGTTACCAGTTGCGGTGCTTGTACGATCCGTCTTTCATTGCCCGCAGCTAGTATGCCGGGAGTTTCAATTGGGGATCAATTCAGCGGTGCAGAAGCCTGATACATTTTTCAATGAAGATATCAATTATAACGGCGACTTATAACGGTGCGAAAACACTGGGACGCTGAATTCCGTCTTGCAGCGGGATTATTGCGATATGAGCGTATTATATAGTCGATGGCGGGTCCGGCAGCGGATTCGACGGTCGGGATGATCGGTGAATGTGCCGCTGCAACAACCCCGACATACCGTGAGATGGGTCACGGAGAAAAGACCGTGGCATCTATGATGCACCGCGAACAAAAACGCACTGCGATGGCGACGAGGCGATGTTGTCAGCATCCTCAATTCCGATGACTGTTTCTACCGCCGGTGATGTCGTGTCGAGCTGGCGAAGACGCTCCGATAATACAGCTCTTGATGCGCGTAATGATGATGTTCATTTCATTCTGCTTGACGGCCGGAGCGATAAAGATTACTCATGTATTACTCTTCCAGAAGTCTCCTGGGTCCGTTTTCGGCTTGCGCGGCCGTCCGTCTCTGTATGTACGCGAGGAAAGCTATGACGAGGGTAGGCCCTATAAACTTGATTACAAGAATCTGAGCGCCGACTTCGAGATGATCGTCCGGATGTTCTGTGTGCATGAGATAAAGGCACAGTATCTCAAGATGGGCTTTGTCTCGCCGCTAACCAGCGGAGCAAAGTACGAACGTGTCCGTAGCCACCGCCTCCTTTTGCAGGAAGACACCGGAGGCGTGCCGGGAGAGCGTTGGCATCTACAGCAATCAGTTCTAATCTCTCTCAAGTAGCTCTATAAGATCTTTGAGTTCAGATTCTGAAGTTGTTGCTTGCGCTTTGTTCAGTCTACCTTTTGATATAGACGAGATTTTGATGATTGGCTGTTCGACTCTCATATGTCTGTTGTGAAAAGATATTATCTGTTTTCCAGGTTGCTGTCACTCCTGTCACATAAATATAACTGTAAACTTCTTATAATAAGGATAGCCATGCAAATGTCGAGTGACAACAACTTGGAATGCTCCTCTAGTAAGGTTTTTATGAGGAAAACCTTAGTATGTTGTGTGTGTATTTTGTAGGTCGAGATTTATAGCAGAATGCCTAGCAATACTTTTGAGATGCGGCAACTAACCTGTTGTTGTCTCTCTCTACGTTCGGATGGCATGACATTATATAGATTTTCCTTTTAATCCATCTCTGTTGTCACCAGTCTTTAATGAGAATATTATATTCATTAAGTAGTTTTCTGAGTTAGCTGCTTTGATGTAGACAAACTTGTAATTTCAGTTAGAAATAATTGGCTGTGATGGGATAACATGTGAAAAGGTATCTGATCAATAATCTTTTTAAAACGTCGACGCTCTATGATGAACTTCTCACAAGCATATTTGGTAATCTTTGGTATATTTACTAAAGATTTGCATATCAGTCTGCAAAAATTAATATTCATATTGCTACATCTTTTTGACAGCATCTATTGGGTCGGAATCTGAAGAGGCCATGATTCCAGACAGTAGTCAAGTACGCCATAACTCTTTGAAATGCTCTTTATGACTATAAGGTTAAGGGTTGGGTGCTAATATATCATCATGGCAAAAGGCTGTTATGAGAATAATCATCAATGAAAATCTACAATTCATCTATTATAATCCGTATGCCTTTTTCTTTTCCCCATTAGATAAGATTGACTATATCCTGAGCCAGTATAAAAAGTTACCAGAAGATTATCTGGGTTGATTATAAGCAAGTGCTATTTCCTATATGTGCAAAGAAAGCCATCAAGTCATTTATATTGTATGACATGTCCATGTTCTGAGGAAGATATGCAATTATATCATCTTTATTCTTTCTATTAGGGTATTCCATGAGAGAGTCAGGTGAACTAACTCCAATTTTCCATTATCATCCCATCAAACTTTTGATTAATTCTGCTGCACCATTTCTACCAACTATATAACTCGATGAATTCTAAATATTTTACCTACTAACAGAGTTAACGATACATTTCCCGATGGATACTCTGTCAGTAGAGTGTCAAAATTGGCACATAACTCATCCTTCATTCGTTGTGGAGGAAGAAAGGTTAACTAAATACGAAAATCTAATAATTTAGGGAATCTCCAATAACCTCCGTAACGCATCTCATATCGGGATAAACTTTTTCTTTTGGGGCAAAAGATTGTTTCTGCAATATCAAGATCCTGTGTGTCATCAATTTCATACCACTTTCTGTGCTCCGATTGGTAATGCCTGAAGTCTGAACTATCAAGGAAAGTGATGATACATGTACTTGTTCATAGTATTCATTGTTTCCTATAGCTTCGCAGTAGAAGCTTTGAGAAAGGAAGAAACCTATGTGGAAAAATCTTTGCTGAGACTTTCATAAATGTTTACAGTTTTGTAATACTGGTCTGACTCCTTGTGAAAGTTGAAGGCTTTTTCGGAATAAAGTTTATAATATTGTTTTCGTCATCTATGCGGACGACAGTTCCATCCATCAAAGATTCCCATTTTGCGACAAAGGGGCAAGATTAGGGAAAGGATTATCTATGATCATTGCAAGCGGCTTTCCTCGTAGATGAGTCTGATTCAATAGAATCGTATCGATCTTCAGATATTCTGTCTTGAGTAAGTGCAAAGAGAATAAATATTGTTCGTCTTTCTCGTAGACTGGATTGTCGATGAATTCTATTTTTAATTTGTCATTATAGCGCGCTGTCCTATGTGGGCAATAAAGATTCTGCCCACCTTAGTAGCCGACTACAATGATAACTCGTTTAATCTTCAGATGGGAAAAGCATTGTTAAAGTTCTGTCAATCAGTTTGGTACCATTGACAGACAGCATACATTCGTATTGATCTGTGTATTCTCCAGTCGCCTACCCATTCCACGCTATATGATTGCTTGCATGTTTCGATATGTGTTTGTTTAGTATAGTGTGTCTTTTTGTTTAAAGAAATTTATTCTTTTTCTGCTTTTAATGTCTTGGAATGAATTCTGTCATCGTGTGTAGCAGTAATGCCTTGATATATTATAAAGAAAGGCTTTTGTTCGTCTGTCTTGCTCATTTTAAAATTAAACATAGGGGGATAGAGGTGCACAATCCTTTCTCATAAAAAGGAAGTTTAATAAAGCCTCACTTTCTTTCGGTGCAGTATAAGATTCTCCTTGGAATTCTATTTGAGTCGTATTGTTTATATATTTTACTTCATAAAGTTCACATATACAGTAGCTAATCTTCTGTCTTTTTGCATAGGGTGTAAAAATGATATCAATATATTCTCCTTTACGCATTATTGACGCCGATCCTCTCCTCTCTAAACGCACGACTTCAAAACCATTTTTCTCTCAATATGAAAAGTATGTCTTTAGAAACGTTCTAAGTCTGTAATTGGAAGTACGATATCAATATCTTCATCATGAGAAATAAAATCATGTTCTCTCACTGCTCCTAAAGTGTACCAAAAGAAAAGAATAAATTCTAAGTTGTGCATGCTATATATGTGTTTTAACAAAAGAAAGATTTTTCTTTCGCCCTTTCTTTGTTAATAGGCTTTATGCCTGGATAGATGGGCATTTCAGCGATAAGAATAATTACCTGTATGATGTAGAGATATTTAATTTTCATATTTAATTTCTGTTATTAGTATTTTATCCTCTGATCCATTTCTTTTAGTATTGTTTTTATACTGAATGGAATGAGTTGTAGTATAGTGTTCCCTAAACGTATTGTTGCTCTTGTAAAAAGCCTTGTTCAAAGTCTTCGTCAAGGTACGACATATTTAGGGTGTTGTAGGAAATACTATTTCTTCATTTGCTGTATCGGCTTGGAGTTATGAGATCCTGTAGTGTAGGTGGCATCTTCTCCAAATCCAATATTACTAATCAGACTTGTTTTGGATATATTCCTAATTGATTATGGGCTGCGTCGTAAAAATACCACGCCAATCCCATGCCTGTGACATAGTTATGCTCAATAGCTTTTATACGATATTTCCAGTAGGTATATCTTTCCTCATATCCGTTATTTTTAATGATGGATTTAAAATAAGAGTATTTTCCAATTCATGTTTAAATCCATATTTTCCACACACGTTTCCAGGTTGCCCAGCCATTCGTTGATTTGAATCTGCTAAAGCCATCACAGGTCAGGGATAATAACATTTTTAATATAATTTTGCAGCATCAATCATACTGTAACACGTTCATCTTTTTCATATCTATCTAATAGTTCTGCTGCAAAAGGAAAAAGATTGTTGGAGGACACAGTCATCTTCTATTATAATCCCTTTCTCTTCGTTTTTCAAATAACCAATTGATAGCTGTATATGCACCATGCAGCAACCTAGATTCTTTGTTCTAAATAGTGTTTTTACTTCGCATTCCCAATCTATTTGTTGAAGAATAGATTCTTGAGTTTCTTTTACCAATTCAGCTTCGCTTTTTATATTTTCACTTTTCATCATCAAAGCAATGTATAGTTTGCTGGCTACTTGTTTTATTCGCTCAAAACTTTTTAGCGCAGTGTTTTTGCGTCGAAAATATTATGAATAAAATAGGAATATTATACATGTGTGTTTCGTTATTTATTAAAAATACAGATGCCTTGATTGCTTCGAGGAACTTGTGACCATATTTTTGAATCAGGCTCCACATAGTGCCTTCTCCCCATTCGATTTCCATGAACGGAGAAATAGTATCTTATGTTCTTTTGGTTTTTCTTTTTATTACTTCTAATGCCTCTTCTATATGCTTCTTGAAGTTTTCAGGAGTTGAATTGATGTAGATTCCTTCATGCTTTCCTGCTCTCGGAGTTCTGTCCCATTGTGGCATAATAATTGGGTATACGTTATCCCATCTGTCTTCAGGGAGAAGAAATGTTTATTACTTTTGCATAATCATACTTAAAGTGAGAAACCAAGATATATTTTTGTAAAGGAATCGTACTGTTCGTCTAATTCTACCTAAGAGCAAGCATCTCACCTCGTGATTTACCAAAAAGATTTAATCCATCAAAGCCTAATGAAAGCATTTCTTTATACACTTCGGCACTGCTTTTTAGTATTTGGCAGAACTCTTTTTATACTTCCCTCTACCAAGCCTTTTTCATTGTTGAGGTGTTGTTGCATATAGCTATAAAATGATTCCTTTTAACCCATTTTTCTTTTTGCTAAGTCTCTCACACTTCCAATAAAGTTTCTTATATCTTTAAATGAATAAGGGTCAAATGTGCAGATAAAGGTTTTCCATCAACTGTGATGTATCGATGATCTTTAAAAAGCAGGCAATACAGTGTGAAGTATTGTCTATAATCTTCTTCTCCAGGATATAGTTGTTTGGCTATCATTGCTGGTTTTACCATTATTTTTCCATGTCTTTGTCGTCGAGTCATGGTTTTGCCCATGCTAAGCAGAAAGGAAAGTCTGGTTTGCCAGGTTTAAAACTTCCTGGAAAGGTCGCTCCAATAGTCTCTTATTGTTTCCAAACCAGTAATGCCAATAGCAAAATCCTCTATCCAACTTCTTTTTGCCATTCGTACTTGCTGTTCTCTTACTTCAGGAGGCGCAAATCGTAAAATCCCAAATCAGCAGGTATTCTTGGTTGGTAATGACCCGCTGAACTGAGGGTTTAGCGCGCGACATTCGTCCATTCAGTAAAACCTTTCCCCCATGCCTCATCATTCTCAGGAATAGGATGGAATTGTGGTAAATAATATGCTATAACTCTTGCTTTTCATTTTCTATTTACCGTAACGTATAGGTATTATAATATTATATTATGTTGATAATTTCCGCAGGAGCACCTCCCGCCACAGAATATGGTGGAAGACTGTGATAACTTTCTATTAGGCACCAATGAGCACAACCGTTTCCGATAGTTATTCCCGGAAGAATGCATACATTGTTGCCAATCCGCCATTATCACCAATCTTTACATCTCCTTTTTGAGATAATTGGACGTTTTAATGGTGCTTCTTCTAATGAGCTCTTATCAGTGAAGCCATGTGAGTTATCTGTGATAAAAACATTTGTTCATGATGAGGAGATTGTTTCCAATAGTAATTTTATGAACGGCCGTGATGTGTGCATCCCTACGGAAAAGACAGTTGTTCCCAATTGTGATAATAGGATTGTCTGAAACATCTGTCCATGTTGTTAGTTGTAGCCCTGTTTCAAATGTACAATTTTTCTCCCAATAGAAATATTTTTCTAGTCCATGCAGGTGGTAAGCTCTCCAAAGGAAAAATGCTGTTGGGACCTATTTCTCTGAACTTTCCATGCAGCAGCCCTGTATAGATATGATTTCTAAAAAGAACATATACGTGACAAGTTGTTTCAGCTCTTGATTAGGCTAAGAAAATTTCTAAACAATGGAGAATGTAGTAAGTTCTATTTTCATCTTTAGATTTGTTTTCTGTAATGGAAAAGCACGTGAAAAGTGCTCGTGATACCTAAGGTAAGCATATAATAGCAGGCAGTTGAGCATACAGGTGCCACTGACATCTGAGTAAAGAACAGGTCATTCCCCTTGCAAGCTTATGCATAACGCAAAGTAAAGCAGTAATAACTTATAAGTTTTATCTGCTGTTTCTCTTTCTCTTGTCAGTTTTATGAGAGATGAATAGAATATAACAAAAGATGAAGAATGCTTCAGCTGGTCCGAAGTCTAAAGTAAAGTCACCTACAAAGGTGGAAAATAAATTATCATTTATTTCCATGTTGTGATATTTGTCTCTTCGCTCCACGAAGTTTTGAGGAAGTGCTTGAATCTATAAATCGTTTTAAAGAGGTTTATTGTCCTGTCACCATTCCTACAGCCACCTGGGGTAAGGCCATAATTGTTAAAATAGAGACTTCCTTGGCCAATATGCCAGTTGACAAATCCGCCTATGCCACCAGTTTCACCATCAAATCTACTGACTGTAATGACAATTATAGGAAAAATTAATAAAGAATAAGAACAATCCAATATGTCTTGATATTTTCTTGACTGACATGTATTGTTTGAAAAAGCAAATATCCTCCAGCAAGTGTAAAGCAAACTTGTCACTAACCCTCCTCTCTGCCCTGTGAAATACATATAAGGAAGTTTATGATGAAAGAAAGATCAGTCCTGATAAAATCCATATGTTTTTCTCTAAAGTAGAAAGTAAAAAGAATAAAAACACGGTGATGTCTGTGAGTGAATTAAAGATAATTGCTGGTAGGTTCCTGATGGTACTTTCAGAATCTTCTACTCCTCTACCTGTTCTAAGTAGGCCTCTTTTTCCTGCGGATGAGTCTGTAAAAATACTGATTAAAGCCGCTACCTGTACCTGAGATTAGGCTAGGAATGAGCATAATAGAGCTGATAATGATGATGAAAGTCAGAATGTATAGAATTTTTGTATGAGGTTTTCTATTTCTGAGTATCAGAGCAATGAGTGTATTATGATGGGTGATAATGCAATTATCATCATAGAATAAAGATAAATGTATGGAAACAGCTTTAATTGATTGAAAGCAATAGAGAAGAGCGGATCATTGAGCGTCATTATTGCAAAAACGGCATAAATGATGTATAATACAATGACAAGACTTCCTCCATCCCATCGGTTTTTAATCATTTGGTATCCGATAAGTGTTATGATCCACAAAACAGGAACTCCCAATGAGAGATATTATTCAGAACAATTTCAGACATGTTTTTAGAGAGGAACGAAGTTATAAATCTTTTTAATAAAACCTTTTTCATTTTTGCTTATCCCAATGTTGTATGCTGTCAGAAGAACGAGGGATGGTGTAATTAAGAAAAATGAGTATAAAAGCATATGCTCAAATTTATGATATTCTTTTTAAAAAGAATGTGCATCTATTACAAGGGTTGTGATTCCTATTGCTGGTAGAAAGTCTCTGACATAGTAAATATAATCGAAAGGCTGATAGTAATGTCTCAAACAAATGAGCCGAACAATGTGGGCGATAACGCAAGATTGATATCATGGCGATGAATACAGTATAACTTGGGAAATGGAGTTTAAATAGAATCCAAGTGAGTGGTAGAGTACATAATGTAATGCTTTCTGCAGGGAAAATGATGTTCCTTGACATGTCCTGAAGCCTGCATTATTATGGTTATAGGGTTACTAATGGCGAAAGTACAATATATATAATAATCAACCTGGAAAACAAAATGGTCTCCTCATTAGCTGTGCCCAACCATATTTTTCAGAATACAATCCATTTCGGCAATGATGGGTATTGCAATGCAGATAAGCAAGTAAAATATGAACTTATTGCTATATAAAATAGTTCATTAACATAATAATGATTGCTTTCTGCATAAGAACGTATCATAGCCGGGCGGAAAAGATAGAACCATGCTGTTGCTTAGGGCATTAAAGGCATTGCTATTTGCATCGCAATTAGCAAATGCCATGTTAGAGATAGGACCAAAGAAAGAGGTTTATAAAATTGTGTTTCCTTGGTTCATTTCCCATATTGGCTAATAGGCCAAACATTGTCCATCCTGAAAACTGAAGGAGATGCTGGTAAAGAGTTTTTATCTTTTTGTCTTCGTATAGTGACCTCTTCATATTTTTCCTCCTTTCCATATATAGAAGTGAAAACAACACCTGATTCTACAAAGCAGGCCAATACTGTAAAATACAAGATGGTCAATAGATATTTTTGTTATAATCAGCCAGTGCTAAACGCAATAAGCTGTCAACCGTCGATATGATAGCGTACACCCCCATATCCTCATGAGAAAAAGATAATGGCTGTGAAAGGTATCTGTAATAAAGAAAAAGACGAAGATGGAACATTGATATAAGCTGATGGCGGTGAGTCATCCTCTCTGCAGGTATGGTCATCTGTGTGCTGACAAACCAAAAGTCAACGGTTTCAAACAGAATGATTATTGTTATGCTTAGGATAATTATTATATTCAAACTGGCAGAAAAATAGTCTTTAATCGTTCTTCGTCTTCTTGTCCTAATGCAATAGAAAAGAAACGCTGAATGGATAAAGCAAGGACAGCACTGATGAAGCTGGCGGAAGTAACAACGCCTGCAACAGCGTTGAATATTCCATAGTCGATGACTCCTAGCCCTTTTAGAACAAATCTAACGGTATACAGATTTATGATGGTAAGTAACAGCATACGTAGAAACATAAGGATAGTATTTTTGGCTATCCCTTTTATTTCTTTTTCATTGTTACTTTTTCCTATCAATAACAGCCATAGATTGTCGAAGTTCATTTGTTTCCTGTTCTGTGTATGTGTAATGGAGACGGAGCACATAAATTGTTGTCAAAAATGAAAAGAACAAGGTTGTACCCAGTAGAATAATATTCTTTTTAGGACCTGTTGGTTTTTATCAGGACGGCCGCCCTTTAATCTGAGTAAATACGGGTGTACGTTCACGTAGTTTGGCAAAGATAGTTGTAATTGACCTTTTTAGCTGACTGTGAGTGTTATACCTCAGCTGCATTTCATTTTCCATGTCTTCACCTTTCGACTGGACACTAGGTAAAAAAACATCTGTGTTAGAGTCGGAGAACTCACCGTATTCAGTCTTTGATGCTCATAGGACGACTTAGCCTCATCCGTCAACTTTTTATAATACTCAACGTCGCGTCATTGCCTTATCAGTACGGTATTTGGTAATAAAATCTTTCAACAGTTCTCTCGTTGAGATCAGCGATTGTCTTTGCAATAAGAGGATCCTGATCTTCCGTATTGATAGTTGTCACAGTCTTCTTGTCAACCTTGATGGCGATCTGTTTCCTTATACTTTCGATGATGCTATTGTCTAGTTCGTCAAATGGTAGGCATTGAAAGAGTTCCGCTTCATATTTCCCCTCTTCAGGTTTTTACTTGATATTTTTCGTAAAGCAAACCATTTGCCAGTTTGTTCCCATGGCACCTTTGTTGCCGTGCGTTTATAGATCATAATAAGTTCCCATAAAGTACTGTCACCGGTCTGCACGTGTATGGAAAGCAGCATGGATATAAATCCATTGTCATCTATAAAGATCTGGATAAAGCATTGGGGTGATAGCATCTGAAGAGATTCCAGCGTGGACATATCTATGCCGAATGTGAGGCAAGCAATCCTATGTCCCTCCACCTGGGTCTTGCTGTCCACCTCAGGGGCAATTTCCGTGCTTGAGGAATAAGTCCTTGGTAAGCTAAAAATATATGAGGCTGGCAAATAAAATAGTAAAGGATAAAACGGTGAGATACCATTTTTCTTCTTCCATATTGCATGGAAGACAGCAGTTATGATCTATACCTTTATATTCATCTTGATTGTCCATGAGAATGTTTCTATTTAAAAATATCTTTCTATTTATTGGCTTGAGGTTTTTATTTAATTCTTTTTCATTCTGTAGCAAATTATTCACTTTTTGTTTATAGCCCGATAGCATCTAACTGTTTCAACTCTTCTTTCAAATAAAGGATAAATATATTCAGGACTTTGAAGGTATAATCCTGTTCTTACATTTAGGAGACTCTGGTAGTGTTTTTGAATTATAGAGCATGGTCGAGATGCTGCTGTCAAAGGCATCTGACATTTTCTTCTGTAGCATGGAGACGAGGTTCCTCCACGTCGCTATTGATAATGAAGTCAAGTTGTCTTTTGGTTATCTTCATACTCTTTGAAGTGTAGCTATTGCTTCTCCTGTCAAGAAACAGTATTGATTGTTTAATTTCTTATAAGTCAGTTCCCGTACCAATTGCTCTATCGTGATTAGCTGTTGGCGGAATAAGTTGAGCTGATACACAACGCCGTCGTCAGCGACAGGTCCGATCAACGATGTCATATTCCTTTTCTTTTCTCTTTTTACCCAGCCTGTTGTCATATATAAACTGTGCCATTCTTTGCTTACGCCATCAAAGATCTTCACGTTTTAATGACTGGGAAGACAAGAATGTTTCATTGAAATCATACGTTTGGACAATCAGGTGTCCTTTTTGGATGAAGGCACATCTACGGATTGCCATCAACAGTGCTTGTCGTTTATCTCTGTCAAATAAAATCCTTGCCCAAAGTCCTTGATTGGGCCTGCAAACGAGATAGATTAATATCTGTAAAGTCAATATTTGTCCCATGATAGAGTTTCATTCGACAGTACCTCCGTTTCTTTTTGCAGATACTTATGAGGGTCATTGATGGCATCGTTCAGGGAAAGTTGATGTTCGGCCTCATAGTATCTATTCAAATCAATTCCTTTGTATTCTTTTGAGATAATTGAATACAATGTGCGGTTCCATACCGAACTTCTTCCCAAATTCGGTAATGCACATATTGATATATCTAATTTTATTCATCATTTTTCCTCCTCTATTGTATTGTGGCGTAAAATTGGTAGTCCTCCTGATAGAGGATGCCCTGTCTTCCAAGTGTGCCGGGAGATACTTTCATGCGTCTACTGAGATCTTGTAGCTTTCAATTCCTCTTGTCTTCGTGGAGAGTTGACACCTATCTTGAAGAGCTTCCTCCTGTCCATGGCGAAAGGCCGGGCATAAGCATTGTCCTCTCATCTGCCGGAGGGCTCTTCAGCAGTCTTGTCAGTTTGCATTCGATGATGTAGAGCATAGTCGGCAGTCTGGATAATAGCATCCATACGCCCGTTGGCAGTCGGGCGTTCCACCTGGATGCAGAAACCATGATCTTGAAGATGAGATAGAGGACGTTCTGGAAATACAGATCTGCGTTGCCGACAATTTTGTAGTCGGTATCGGCAAAAAGTGTACTAGCCGTTCCATGAACTGCTGCGGGTTGCCTGTCTCGACATCGTTGACCGAACTCGATGATGTCGAATTAACTCTGGCTTCGACAGGGTGCATAGCTCGGTAACAGGAAGTTGAGAATCCCTCCTCAACCTCTTTGTTTGAAATCCCAGCCGGTAGCGTTTGAACCGTTCATTGTAGCCGGTGATGGTCAGATAGCCGCTTTGATAGATGATGGGGACAGGGATTCAGCGAAGTGGAATCGATGCTGTTCAGTACGTCTGCAGTGACCTGTTCCTTCGTGAGGTCGGGCAGCCGGTATTTGAAGTTCTTCAGCATCTCTGCGAGGAAAGTCGGTGTGCCCGTCTCAAACCAGTAGTTGTTGAACTCCTGTTTGCTGAACGTGCAAAGCACACTGAACAGATTGTAGATGCCAGCCGAGGTGGGCGTGAAGTGATAGCACATCGTATAGCTCTTTCAGTCTGGCTCGCGTCTCCTCAATGGTAAGGCCGTTTGCCCTGGCAAGTTCTTCCACGGAATCCTTGAAGCAGATGTCTATCTCTTCCTCCGTGATACCGCAGATCGTGGCATAGGCACGGTCCATCGAGATGTCGTTGAGGTTGTTCAGGTCGCTGAATACACTCACTTTGCTGATTCGTCACCCCTGTCAGCAGAGGCAAATTCAATGTATCTGTCCTGTGTTTTTCAGAACGGAGTAAAAAGCCTTCAGACTGTTGCGGAAATGCTCCTGCTGCACGGCATTCGTCATGTTCTGCAACAAGGGTTTGTCGTATTCATCAATGAGGATGACCGTTTTTCTGCCCTGTCAGTTTTGCAGCTCTCTCTACTATACCTTTGAAGCGGAGAGGAGCTGTCGTCTCAGAAGAGCTCAGCCCCGTAAAGTTTCTCCCATTCTGTAAGCGAATTGTTCAATACGGCATCAAAGGCTGTCCGGTTCTTTGTAGTTGGCGGTGTTCAGGTCAAGGTGGAGGATGGGATGCCTCCCATTCCTTCTCCACTGTGTCTATATACAGTCCTCTGAACAGGTCCCTGCGCCCCAGTAGTAGGCTTCGAGGGTAGAGAGGCAGGCTCTTGCCGAACCTGCGAGGACGGCCGAAAAATAATACTTCCCTTTGCTGGTCAGCTGTGTATATCTCCCTGTGTCTTGTCAACATAGGGCATATCCATCCTGTCGTATTCTTTCAAACGACTGTATTCCTATCGGGTATTTCATTTCCTGCTCCTTTCTTTACTATTTTCAAGAGGTTGGCAATCGTGGCGATGACGGCTGCAATGCTGGCGCACTGGATCCGACTTACTGAGCGTCTCGGCAAGGCTCATCCTGCTCTGTATCTTCATGGGAACGATGATTTCGCAGCCGGGACGTACCTTGGCGTTGTGTCCGACCTTGGCAAGCATCCCGTTCATGTAGAGGATGTAAGTGTTGCTTTTCTTTGCATCACTGGCGAAAGCCGCCAGCCTGAGTCGATATAGTATGCGACACTCTTCCTTCAACATGGCCGACGGTGTTCGGATACGACGGCAACACCGTTGATTTTTGACAGTTCCGTTGTATTGCGGGACGATGATACGGTCGCCTTCGAAGGAGGACATCTTCATCGCCCCTGGGTTGGCGATAGCTTTGTCCAAGTTCGATACCCACGGGATAGCTGTCAGGTACCTGGAATTTCTCCTGCGTCTTCTTGTCGTTTTCCTGTACCGCCTGTACAATGGTGGCGTTCTTCGTCTTCACAGCAAGGTCGATCATGTTCTTGCGCTGCTGTTCCTGCTGCATCTTATAGGCAGCTTCCATGCGCAGAGCGTTCACTCGGTGTCGGGCGGCGTTCCAGCCGCGCACCGCTATATATGCCAGTTCCGTCCCGCCGCCGGCAGCTACCGAAGATGTCGCTCAGACGCATCCTGCGGGAGGTCAGCGTATAGTTGCCTGCAAACACCACTTCCCCTTCGATGCTTACGTTCTGCTGGACAGTCGTGCCCGGACTTTTGCGGACATATACCTCATCGAACGGTTCGAGGACAAAGCCAGCGCACCGTCAGTGACGAAAGCCGTCGCGCAGGGAGAAAAAGAGTAGGTACGATGCGATGACAGAGTCGAGGGCAAGAGCCTGTGGGTTGCTGATTCGTCGCGACACATCTACACGGACCGTCGAGGCTGTCTGCTTCAGTCCGCCGGCCTGCAGGATGAAAGTCTTCCAGCGATTCGTTGTCAGCATATTTGTATCACCGGGATAGAACACCTCGCCGTGGATGGTGATGGTCTGCTGCTCCTGCACCTCGGTCTTGGTGGGAATGAAGAGCATCCTCGTTCTGGAGCAGGATGTCGCCACACGTCAGTGAGAATACCGTCTGCGTCAACGGAAATCACTTCCAGTGTCCGGTCGGCTTTTGCGGTGCAGAACAGCATGCGGGGAAAAGAGCGGCTTCCGTCAGTCCGTCTGCCGCCTCAATCAGTCCACGCACTGTTGATGCGTCCGCCCACCTCCTCATCCCCGGACGGAACACGGCTCCTTTCACTTCGACCATGTTCTCATACCGTGGAGATACATGGGTCGACGCTGACCGAGTCTTCATCGGACACACGGAAGCTGCGCATATCGAACTCAGTGACGTTGAAGATGGAGTACTGGCGGCCGGTCTTTCTGCGTACACGCACCGACCGGGTATAGGCATCGCCAGCAAAGCCGCCGGCATAACTGATCAGCGTACCGAGGCTTTCGCCACGCTTCATCTCGTAGAACATCGGACGTTTCACCTTGCCGCTTACCTGTGCCAGCATCTCATACGGACCGACGACAATCACATCATTGTCCGCCAGCCGTACATTCCCGGTCAGATGGCCGCGGCGCGGGAAGTCGTAGACATCAACCGTACTGATGAGCGATCCCCCTCTGTATACCTTGATGTTGCGCAGTGTCCCGGTTCGCCGATACCGCCGCCATGTAGAGTGCATTGAAGACGGTGGCAAAGGCCGACGGCGTGTAAGTACCTGGTGTCTTCACCTCGCCGACGACGTTCACCATGATGGTGTGTGTCTGGCCTACGGAGGCGTATGCTCGAACTGCTGTACCGTCGGCCCAGTTTCTCCCGGATGCGGCTGTTCGCCTGTGCAACGGTCAGTCCGCTCACCTGAATAGGGCCGAAGCCGTCCAGCGTGATGATGCCGTCTGGCGCGACAGTCGTCTGGTAAGATTTCTGTGATGCGCCATACACGTCGATGAATACCGCATCTCGGCCCTATGCGGTAATTGCGGGGGCAGTGCCATGTTCATGTTCGGTTCGAATAGAGACTCTTGTTGTTGAAGATGTCGCGTCCCCACACTTTCTTCCAGTTGCGGCTCAGCTGTTTCAGGAGTTGTTGTACATTGTGGCCGTGTCCTGCGGCATCCAGGCGTTCATCTCCTCCTGCATCTTCAGAGTATTCGCCGTCGTTCTCGTCGTAGGTGTTTGTCCATGACCGGTTCGCCGACACGCCCGTCGCTGTATCAGTTTTACTTCCTGCTCTTCCGTGTTATAGCTGTCGAGCGTGGCATCGGCAATCTGCCGTCTGCTCTTGCCGGGTGCAGCTGTCCGTTGTTGTACGGCTCCGGTCGGCCGCTGTCTTTTCGGTTGTTGCGCCGGAAAGCGCGTTGCCTTTCTGCATCTTTTCGTAGGCTTCCCTCACGGCGTATCTGCGATATGTCACGCCGTTCTGCATGAGTTTCGTGACAATCTGTGCCTGGGATGTCCCTCGTTTGTGCTCTTTCTGCACAAACTCCGCGACTCTACGTGTCCGTCATGGACGACTGTGCAAAAAGCCATTCAGAGGCGCATATCGTGAAACAATACAGACAGTATATATCTTTTCATTTTTGTTTAAATTTCTTTCCAGTAGCGATGTTCAGAATCGTCTTGAGGATAATATTCAGGTCGAGCCGCAGTGTGCGGTGCTCCAGATAGTGGATGTCCATCTCCATGCGACGGAGCATTTTTCCATTGTATCGAGTATAGCCGTTGTAAAGTGTGGCTTCCGATGTCGGGCCGGGCCGCATCAGGTAGATGAGACGGTAGCGGTCGGTCTGTTCCATGATTTTGTCGATGAAGAACTTGCGCTCGGGCGCGGTCCGACGAACGACATATCACCGCGCAGCACATTCCATAGCTGCGGAAGCTCGTCGAGATGATGACCGCGCAGGAACTGTTCCAAACGTGTGAGTTCGTCTCATCGCATCCGGCAACGAGCTGCGGTCCCTCTTCCTCGACGACACTGCTCATCGTGCGGAACGAAGATGGCGAAAGGACGGCCTTTGAGCCGATGCGTATCTGCCGGAAGAACACCGGGCCGTTGCCCACGGTACGTAATGAGGAGACTGATGATGAGGGAAGACCGGCGAGCGAGACGACAATACCTGCGAAGGCTGCCACAGGTCGAAAGCCTCGTTTGATCCGCGTTGCACCTTTCCAGGCATCGTGTCCGTTGCTTCTATCATTTCCAGTTTGTCTCCTTTTAGTCATTTTGTTATAATAACTCCATTTCCGTTATTTTTGTTGCAAAATACGGCTTTTTATTTATTTATCAGTCAGAAATACCTATCTTTCCTCTGTTCTCTGTATCTTTGCAGGAAGGACTGTAACATAATGCTAAGATAATTCATATTGACATGGATGCTTTCTTTTGCCTCGGTGGAGCAGAGGACAATCCCGGACTGCGTGGGAAAGCCCATCGCCGTGAGCTACGACGGACCGCACGGTGTGGTCTCTACTGCCAGCTATGAAGCACGTCCTTTCGGTGTCCATTCCGGCAATGCCGATGGCGCAGAGCCAGGCGGCGTTGTCCCCCATCTGGTCATCGTCCTGTCATTTCGACAGGGTACCGAGGCCGTCTCCCGACAGATTCATGCTGTTTTCCACGAATACCGACCTTGTCGAGCCCATCTCGCTGGATGAGGGCTTTCCTCGATGTGACGGAAAACAAGAAAGGAATGGACCTGGCGGTGGACATTGCTCGAGGAAATCAGAAGATTCTTGACCGTACCTCGCTGACCGCTTCGGCCGGCATCAGCTATAACAAGCTGCTGGCGAAGATTTCCTCTGATATGCGCAAACCCGACGGCCTGTTTACGGTGCATCCCGACCGTGCGCTCGGTTTCATCGACAGCCTTCCTGTGGAGAAGCTGTGAGAGTCGGGCCGAAGACGGCGGAAGCGTATGCATGACATGGGGTGTTCACCGGCGGCAGCTCCGGCGGTCTCGCCGGCACCTCGTGCATGGTGTTCGGTAGATGGGAAAGCATTTACTACGACTTTTCACGCGGTATTGACAACAGGCCTGTCGTCTCTTTTCCATGAACGGAAATCGGTGGGTTGTGAGCGCACTTTCCTGGAGGATCTTCATGTCGGTTCGAAGATTATCATCCGAACTTACCATATCGTTCTGGAACTTGTCGAACAGCTGGCACGAAGTGGTTTTGAGGGCACACGCTTCGCATGAAGCTGAAGTGGGATGCCACGACACAGATAACGACAGTCTGACACGGCAGCGTGTGCTCCGTACGAAGGACGACATCCTGCCGCTTGCCAGCGGTTGCTGAAGGAAACGTCCTGTCGCGACCGCCCTGTCCGGCTGATGGGGCTCTCAGTGTCGTCGCCGCTTCCTGAGGAAGGTCTTCCCATGTGCCCGTCGAAGGTCTGCTTCCTTTTTGCGGATTAGCATTCGTGATTATCAGGTCGAAATCTGGCTGTCTGCTGCCTCGTGAACGGGGAGTACGGCCTCCTCTCCAGTCTATCGGCTGAAGCCTTTCCAAATGGTGCTTAACTGCATGCCGACTAACGCCTGTTTGACGTGCAAGTAACGCCTACTTGCACCGCAACTAGCACACTTTTTCTTGTACGCTTGCTATGTGTTTGTCTGTGAGCCGTTTTTGCTTCGATGGTCTGTACCATCTTTTCAATAGGTTTCCGGCGGGTCTGGAACAGCGGCGATTCATTTTTGCTAATTGCCATGAGATTAAAAATTACGTACATTTCACCTCGTTCGATATTAATACCTTTTTATGTAAAAATGCTGCAGATCGAGACGACTGGAACCTGCATTCATTCTGTCAGGGCTGGGCATGCCTTAAAGGAGAAAGAATTGAGAATGGTGACTTTTTAGTCATTCAACTTTTATCAAAATGAATATAAACAATAATTATACAAACAGATCAATGAGGCATCACCAACAAGTGTTGCTTTTGCACAGAGAGGTTACCTTCTTTCGTGTTTCTGGCGGTTTTTATCCTGCTGGTGTCGTGGAAGCTTCTCCTGCTTCCGCCCAGGTTGCAGGGCAAGAAATTCTCGATTTCGTTCAAGGATAAAGGGCGTTGCCCAGATTTTAGATTTCATTTCAACAAGGGAAATTACAGATCCGTTATTCCGATGATGTGAAAGAACGACTCGCTGCTCCTGACCATCTCTTTCGAGGATGTGGACGAGCTGGGAGCCGTGGAAAGCCTGCTGTCGCATACATCCTTTACATATAATGTGGATGGAAAGGTGATTGATGTGTTCAAGATGAAGAACACAACACAGGGGAAAGTACGGTTCATGGAACGGTGAAAGACAAGGACGGACTGGGTGTCCCTTTGCCGTATGTACAGATAAAAGGAACATCGAAGGCGTCACGGCCCGATGTAGACGAAACTTTTCCATGCCTGTCGACCAGGAAGAAGGACGATCAGCATCTCCAGCGTGGGTTACGAGGCAAAGACGCTGAGTATCATGCCGGTAAACCCCTGAATGTCACCCTGCCTTCGTCGGCCTATGCAATGGGCGAGGGTGACGGTAGTGGCATACGGCAAGCGCAATACACGTGAGCAGGTGGGGCTGTCGCTTCCGTGAAGGTAGAAAGATCTGCAAAAGCTCCGACGGCAAGCATCGAGAACCTGCTGCAGGGACGTATGGCAGGTGTAGACGTGACTAACCTCTCGGGTTCGCCCGGCGGTGGCGGATCGCGTATTACCATCCGCGGCTTCGGCTCGCTGAACCAGCAGGGTGTCAACGACGGAACGCCCCTCTATATCGTGACGGTATTCCTGTGTCGGGCAGTGCCACGGAAGCGACCAGAGTATCAGCCTTGGCAGGGACTGGACCCTTCGAGCATCGGAGTCGGTCCAGGTGCTCAGGATACGCCTCGGCCTCTCTCTACGGATCGAGGGCCGGCAGCAGTGTCATCCTCATTACCACGAAGAAGGGCAAGTCCGGTCGTACGGGTCAGCTTCAACGTGTCACGGTCGCTCTCCTGGCTGCCGAGTACGCCGATGCGAGACAATGGGAAAGGAAAACGTGACATCGCCCTGCTCCTGGCAAAGAGCCAGCGAGGAGCCCACTATGACTATCTTACCGACAAACTTGTCTATCCTCATTCCTATAGGACTCTTATGGCTGGGATGCCGACAACGACGGTGCCTACGACTATCTGTGGCGCAACGGAAGGTGCTCGATCCAGACCGTCGTCTGCCGGGTATTGCGCAGGACTCGCTCAACACTTTTCTACAACAACCGTACGAACTGGTGGAAGTACGCCTTCCGCGTCAGGAAGCTGACGAGAGGCCGATATGCAGCTGGCAGGCGGTACGGACAATATCCGATACATGGTCAATGCCGGTATCTATGACGAGACGGGCATCGTGATCGGTTCAATTTCCGCCGTTACAGTCTGTTGAGCAATCTTGACTTCAATCTGTCGACGAAGCTGAGTGCCTTTACGCATCAACCTCACCTATGCCACGCGAAAGCCGGCTCGGACGGAGGACGCGTGCAGGGACTGACAACTTCGACCCCAAGCGCACGTCCACACTGCTGCCTGGCAGGGCAGTACGGCAAACAGATAGCCTTGCGGCAGCTGCGGGATATTGACAAGACCAACTCAATTATAACGTACGGCTGGTGTCGGACTGAACTATAATATCCTGAAAGGGCTGATTCTCGTCTACTTATTCGCTCGACCATTGTTTCACACGTGTCTATACGTTTCACGCTGATTATCTGAAATACGATTTGAAGTCAGGTCCAGGCTTCCAACATTGCCATGACGAACATCCAGACGGAGAATATTCTCACTGTATGCTGCACTTCCGCATGAGCACAAGCTCGAGCTGATGGCAGGTATGACCTATAACTGCATGACCTGCTGCAGAACCTGAGATGGTACGGCGAAGGGCGGTCCTACCAATTCCATCAAGTATGCCGGTGAGGATGGCCCTCACTTCTCAACGACGGAGGTACGACAAGAGCAGCGCAGGTTTCCGACACCGACCAGCAGGAACAGGGCGCTGGTCGGTTTCTTAGGCCGTGCGGCTTACAGCTATAGAAGCGTTACATGGCCGAGCTTTTCCATCCGTTCGGATGGCTCGAGTGTGTTCGGAAAAAGATGTCCGCTGGGGTACATTCCCGTCGGTGAGGCTTGGCTGGGCATTCAGTGAAGAGCATTTTATGAAGCGTCTGTGGTGGTTGAGCTTCGGCAAGTTGCGTGCCTCATGGGGCAAGTCGGGGCAGAAATTCCAGGAACCTTATCTCGCTTTGGGTGTGATGGAGGAAAGCAATGTCTATAACGGCTCGTTAGGCCTGATACCACAGTCCATGGCGAACAAGAAGCTGACGTGGGAGGAGCGACCAGTACGACCTCGGTCTTGACCTGCAGCTGCTGGATTATCGTCTGAAATTCAAGCTGGATTATTACTATAAGTATTCCAGCAAGTTGCTGATGCAGTCCTATCTCCCAGGCAACGTGTTCCTTGCAAACAATATGTGGGACAACGCCTCTGCCATATCCAACGAGGGTATAGAGTTTGAGGCACAGTATGACATCATCCGCAAGAAGAACTGGAACTGGGTGTCGGCCTGAACCTTTCGCACAACAGAACATGCTGCGCAAGACCTATAACGGCGAGGACCTCAACGACAAGGTGCTCAGCCGTCCAGTCTATAGCATCTATACCTTCAAGGATGAAGAATCACTGCAGAAGGAGGACTATCCCGATGTACCGCTAATGCGTCAGGCAAGCTGATGCCGCTCTATTTCAGTCCATCAACAATCCGCTGCGTGTCGGTGGCCGGAAGATCAGGACCAGAACTATGACGGTGTAATCGACGACAAAGACCTTTATTATGCCGAGCGGTACGCTTCCTGCTGTCTACGGCGGACTGAACAGCCATCTGGAATGGAAAGGGCTGGTCTCGACGTGCTCTTTAGCTATACAATCGGACGCAAGGTGATGAATATGTACAAGAACAGCGCCTTCACCTTTACAAAGGACTTCGGGGTCATCATGAACTACTTCCATGCCAGCGACTTTTGGACACCGGAGAACAGGGATGCGAAGTATCCGTCACTTGAGTTCGCCGACAAGGATTATGTGGGGCAGTTTGACGGTAACGTCGACTCAACATCGAGAATATCAGCTTCCTGCGTCTGAAGCAGCTGGTCATCGGCTACCAGCTTCCGAAGAACTGGCTGAAGGGGTCTTTCATCAAGGATGCCAATATCTACCTCAGTGGTGAGAACCTGTTCCTGATTACAAACTATTCTGGTGTAGACCCGGAGGTCATCAATCCTTATACCGGTAAGGACGACGGTACCCAGTACCCCTTAGAACGGAAAGTCACCTTGGGACTCAACTTAAAAATTCTAACAGCAAATGAAAATCATCTTACTCTCGATATGCGGCTGTCTGTTGTCTTCCTGCAGTCTCGACCTGCAGCCGGAGAACAGGCTTGCCCTACAGCAATTCGTTCAATAATGAAAAGGGCTGAATGCGACGACCACGTCCATCAATACTTCATCAATACGGTCGTCGGCGACAACTATGTTCTTGCGACAGCCGGCATGAAGGCTGATGAGGTGCTGAACGCCAGGCAGCTGCGTGAATGGAATCCGCGGACAGTCATCTCGAGCGAGTACTCGTGGAAGAACCTTTACAACATCATCTTTGAAGGCAATCTCTGCTTGACAACATCGACAGACCGAAGGACTTGACACCTGACCGCCGGAACTTCCATATGGGACAGGCGGGTTCGCCCTCAGGCTGTCTTATTTCCTGCTGGCACAGCGTTATGGCGAAAGCGATCATCACGGAGAACTCTTCGAAATCAAACCTTATGCCTTGTCTTCCAAGACCGAAGTGCTCAATGCGGCAATCGACCATGCCAGGAAGGCATTTGCCCTTCTTCCAACATGGGACAAGCTGACGGACCTGAACGGTGCGGCCGCAACCGACCAGCAGACCGCTTCGAAAGGGACTGCCGCAGCCCTCCCTGGCTACGGTCTGCGCATGGAAGGCGGTGTGACGAGAACTTTACAGGCTGCAGGGCAACGCACGGGAAGACTATCAGAATGCGGTTAAATACGCCACAGAACTGATTGATGGAAAGGCTGGCGGTTACCAGCTGTGCGCTTCTCCGGAGGAGCTGTGCAAAGTATCTGTCCAACGAAGAGCCCCAATCCCGAGGGCGATTTTTCAGTCTGCTGTTCGACAAAGACACGTTCGGGTACGTCGTATCGCCCAACAGGTGGCGCAGAACTTCGTGAGCTGGCCTGTGCGGGAGGACCATACACTGGCTGATCTGCCCTCTAACACTACCTACCAGCTTTATAAGTCGACTGTCGAGCAGCTCTTCCCGGATGCCACGGACCAGCGTCTCAGGCCTTCTTCTATGGTGGGGTACGGCGCATGAGGCTGGCGGACAGGATTATGCCCATCATGTACAAGTTCCGGAAAGCCATCATGGATCCTGACCAGTATTCGCCGAGTGGGAAGAGTTATCGTGACGGTAGATGCAGACTATGTGTACTGGAGACTGGCCGATATTTACCTTCTGCGGGCGGAATGCTATCAGAAAGCTGGGCGACGAGGCCCATGCCATAGCCGACCTGAATGTAATCCGTTCGCGGGCCGGCGCACTCGCTTATCCCTCCATCTATGCACGGAAGGGCTGAAGAAAAGCCATCTTCCTTGAGAGAAGGGTTCATCGGTGAGAACGATGACGTTATGCCGATGTCGTCCGGAATAGCTGCGTGAAGGAAGAATTGCGAGGAAAAGTTCAAGCTGCTGACTAACCCGGGACATTCAGGGCGGTGCGCTCTTCCTGCCGCTGCCCAAGGATGCCCTGGCAGGATAGAGACGGACACATTATCAACAACAGGCTGCGGCAGAAACCTTGCTGGCAGGCTTACAGCTGATGCAGCTCTCAATCTGCACAACAAATTAATTGTTAGACAAATGAAAAAGATTTTTCTATATTGCGATGGCGTGTCTGACGGTAGGACTCTTCGCCAGCTGCACCCGAGCACAATTTCGATGATACCGGATTTGCCAACGGCAAGCACGAAACCACCAGTGGGATTACTTCAAAGGCGACAAGTACAACTGGGAACTCCTGTGCGAGATGGCGGAGCGTGCCGACCTGATTCCGCTCTTCAGGGGACAAGCCGGTATGGAAAGGATTTCACGTTCTTCGGCCCTACCAGCCACAGCATCCGCCGTTACCTGTATGCCAACGGCATGGAGAAAGTTTCTGACATTCCTGTGAGCGACTGCCGGACGTTTATCTGAACTATGTCTCCCCGGCAGGCGTGTGATGCTGACGACTTCAAGGAGGGTGTCAGATCGTCAGACCCCTCGACACCCGTCGGCAGGGAGGCGAGATGGTGCAGATGGCTTCCGGCAAAGCGGCTGTGGTTTATACCTTCCATGAGGTCTTACAACAATGTGCCGGGGAGCGGGTCCTTTGCGGATCCATCTGGTTTCTCCCGCAACGACGCAGACTACTGATGTTGCCTCCTGCAATATCGAGACACTCACGAGGGATTGTCCACTCACTTGATTATAACTTCAACAACGGACTTTTAGAACATGAAACAGACGAAGAAAGGAATAGTCCTGCTGTGCCTTATGGCGCACGATAGGTTTTACAGCATCATGCAGCAAAGATGGATGTAGGCTATCTGAGGACGGCAGGAGCATCGTTTACACCGATTCTATCAATGCTTTCACAACATCGACCCGACGAGTGACCGTGCCGTAAACAACTGCCCTTTGTTTCCACGCATCGGGGGCGTCAGGCACCAACCCGTCAATTTCGAGCTTGCCGGTGTCAAGGCTGGTAGCCCGGAGCAGGGCAGCTCTTCCTGAAGCTCTGCCGGGAGGGCGAAAATCTCGGTGGCGGGTGGTCTGGTCGTTGTCTCGTTGAAAGCGGTGAAACAGCTGCCGAATGGCGGGTACCGGCTGTCCCTCAGGTGTATAATGAGGATCCTGAAGCAGTTCTGGAGAATGTTTTTCAAGGTTGTCGTGACAGACGATGAGCTGTCTGTAGACTGAAGTTGAGGTCTGGGTACCGGAGTCCAGACCAGATCGAGTGGTCTTGCTCCGCCAGCCAAGTTTAAAAGTAAAACTGAAAGTAGTCAGCCGAAAAACATTAAACGACGGTGCCGGATTGTTCCCAGCGGCTGGTAGTACTGTTCCCAACCGTTTGGAATGATGTTCCCCGATGCCTGGGAATGATGTTCCCAGACGGTTGGGAATGTAGACACTCGGCCGGAAGTCCGGCTTGACGTATGTCGACATGATCACCCCAATCAGAAACAAAAAGAATATAAACCATTTAAATCAGATCGATTATGAAAAGAAGAAGATATGTCTTGCTGCTTGCAGCCCTTTTTGCTGCTGGCGAGTACAGGTCCGTGCACAGCAGGGTGCGGCTTCCGTTACGGCAAGTGGAATCACTTTCTTCGAGGAACATTCGGCGAGGCACTCGCCAAGGCCAGAACAGGAGAACAAGCCGCTCTTCGTGAGACTTCTATGCCGTGTGGTGTGTCCCTTGCAAGAAGATGGCAAAGAACGTCTTTACGCAGGAAGAGGTGGGAAAGTATTTCAATGAACATTTCATCAGCCTGCAGTTGGATGCAGAAAGGTGAGAATGTGAGATTGCCAAAAACTACAAGGTGGCAGCCCTATCCCTGTTGCTTTCATCGCACCGGATAGCAGAGAACTTTGTCGGTGATACAGGGTGCCATGGACAGGGACAGAGCTCATGGAGCGGCCAAGATAGTTGCTGGAGAGCGTGTCAGCTTTGAAGAACTGTACAATAAATACAAGGCAAACGGAAACGACCTTGACGTCAGCAGCAGCTTCTCCTGAAAGCACCGTCATTCCTGCAGGCACTGGGAGGGGATGGAAGCCGACAAGTGGGTGACCCGTCTGCAGAAAGCTCTATAAGAACTACATTGCAGCCAAGGCACCGGTAAAAGCTCATTAATGAGAACGACTACAAAAATCATCCTGACGCTTGAGGGCGATGAGGACAAAGAACACAAACAGTATGTTGTTGACCTCATCAACGACCATCTCGACGACTGGACGAAGACGGTCAGCGAGGGCTCCGGCTTACTATGTCGTCGAGGCAAAACGACCTCTTCGCCGAAGAAAGACTGGCAAAGGACGGAAATGCGAGTATAAGGATTATGTAGAAAGTGAAGGACCAGTATGCCAAGGCATACGAGGGTCGTCGACCTGAAGGGCATCACCCCTTATGAGAAGGCGAAACTTTACTTTGATGCGCTTTTCAACCTGTGCCGGAACAGGATGTAGACGGTTATGTGAAGAGCGATGCAGACCTATTTCAGTAAGATGGAGAACAATCTCCGTCCGGCTGACTATGGAAAGGCGGCGCAGAACCTTTACATGGCTGCCGGCAAGAGCCTGAAGAGGAAGGACCACGAGTTGCCATCAGTGGGCTGAAAAGCATTGTCACAGGAAGATGCTGTCATGGACCGTGTGAACTACATGGTGATGATCGGCGACTCTTACCGTGAACTGAAGAACTACGCCAAGGCACGTGAGTTCTACAACCAGGCATTGCCGAGACACTCCGGCTGGAGAATATGGAGATGCCGCAGGCGATGTTTGCGAGGGAGCTATCAAGCAGAGCTCTCCACACTCGAACTCCTTGAAAAGTAAATGACGATGATGTTTGAAATATCATTCAACGCCTCACGGGCGTGCCGGCAGCATTGCTCGTGAGCTTTCTGCTATTATCCTCTGTAGCTGCCCATGCGCAGATGAAAAGGTCTGCGGACGGGAAAGCTGCCGAGCAACCTTACCTATATATCTACAATGATGGTTCGGCTACGGGTGAAGCACAGTATTATCTCTACCAGAATGTGGGTGCCATCCTGGAGACGGACGAGGAGCTGGGGTTGGCGCACGTGCTGGAACACTGGCATTCAACACCGACCACTTCCCTGATGGTGTGATGAACTTCCTCCGCCGCCACAACCTCCAACGACTTCGAGGGCTTTTACAGGGTGTCGACGATGCCCGGTATGCCGTACACAATGTTCCTGTGAAGGATGCGAAGCTCAACGAAGATGTGCTATGGGTGCTCCGCGACTGGTGTCATGGCATCAGGATGCTGCCGAAGGACATCGAGAAGGGCAGGGCATCATCAGCGAAGAATGGAGGCACCGGGCCGGTGTAGACCGCCGGCTGACGGATGCCATGCACCTGTTGTCTATAATCATTCAGGGTATGCGACACATAATGTCATCGGTACGCAGAAACTGTTGGGTCGTTCCAGCAGAAACGGGTAAAGACAGTTCTATGACAAAGTGGTACCGTCCTGAAAGGCAGTTCATTGCTGTCATTGGTGATGTGAATCCTGACAGAATGGAACAGAACATCAGACAGTTTTCAAAACCTTACCGGCCAGACCGGCCCCTGCCGTGAGTCCTCAGGTCAGGCTGATTCCTGACAATGCCGCACCGTTGTATATGCGCTTCATCGATCCGGAGAACAAAAGTGCCTCCTTCGGACTTTACCAGCGTTACAGTGTAAAGGCAATGCTCCGGAGGAGCGTATCCGCCAGTTTCTCTATACGCAGATTTTTCAACCTCTGGCTCCCCAAACGTTTTGCCATATTGAAGAATGCCGGCAAGGAACGTTATATTGCAGCAAGTGAGTCTTTCGTCTTTGGTGAGAGACTATTATCAGATGGCATGGGATATGGTTCCGTATGAGGACGATGGACAGGAAGCATTGCAACAGCTGCTGGCTGTGCGTGAGGATCTTCGTGAAAAGGGATTTTCCGCTGCTGAGTTTCAATGCTGAAAAAGAGAACATGTATAACGGGAATGAAAGGCGTGCTGGAGGCAAAGGGGCTGGGCACCCGACAATGCTGTGATGCTCTTCGTCAGAACTTCCTCTATGGAATTCCTATAACAGACTTCCGTACACAGATCAACCGAAATATTGAGACGCTGGTTGAACTGGAGGTTGAAAGACATGAACGCATGGCTGAAATCCCTGCTCAATGACGACAACCTCGCTTTCGTCACCTATTCCAAAGACACCGGGGAGATGAATATCACGGAGGGTGATTTTTATGGCGGCTTTAAAGGCGAAGAGTTCGTTCGGCGACAGGATTCGTATCGACAGTGTGAAACCTGTTACACAGCTTATCGACTTCCGTCTGACACCGGGCAGGATCGTTTGCTGAGAAACAGCTGAAGCGCCTGCAGGCGAAGAGTGGACGCTCTCTAACAGGGGCAAAGGTGCTGTACAAGTACGTACCAGAGCTGCGGGAAAGTTCCTCTTCGCCGGTTCTGCGGAAGGCGGAAGATCGGTCGTGCCGGCAAAGGAACTTGCCGATTACACAGCCATGCGTTCGCTGCTGATGCGGTCGAGGGTTTACAAATACGACCGTAACCAGCTGGCATCAGTGGCTGCAAGGGAAAAGAACATCGAGCTTTCGTCTCATTGGAGGACTACAGCGACGGGTAGAGGGCAATGCCCCTGTTGACAAAGCTGATGACTTCTTCGGTTATCTGTATCTGGTCTTGTCGCATCAGAACTTCTCCAAAGCCGGCCTTTGACAAAAGTATGTCCAGCGCAGCCTTATGTCTATGAGAACCGTGCGAAGAGCGGGATGGAGGCTGTCCAGGATTCTATTCAGCGCTGCTTTATCCGGTCAGTGCTTTGAATCCGCGTCAGGATGTGGCTTTTCTTCAAGTCTGCCAGGTATGACGGTCTGCAGAGTCAGTTCAGGAACATCTGGGCAATGCGTCGCGCTTCACTTACTGCTTAATCGGCGACCTGCCGGAAGCAAAAGCGAAGGACTTGGTACTGCGTTATATCGGTTCGCTCAAAGGAGACGGAAAAGCCTGTGAAAACAGGCACAGCCTATGGACTTCTCTTCTTCCGCACCTGTCATCAGGCACACTTTCGAGGCAGAGACGGAAGGAGACATGGCTGAAATCGAAAATCTCATTTGCCAATAAGCAGAGACTGTCTGATCGTGAGCAGGCTGCATTGGAAGTGATGAGGCACTGCTGGAACGTCGCTGTTTTGATGTGCTTCGTGAGAAGGAGCACCTTACATACACCGTAGGTGTCCGGTCCGATCACTTCCCGTCCCGAAGCGAACGAACATCTCAGCATTCATCTCTCGACAGCAAAAGGAAAATGTAAGCAGAGCACTCACGCTGATCTATCAGCTGCCGACGACATCAAGAACAGCGTTTCTCTGCTGACGACTTCAAGGCTGCCATGGTGCCTCTGGCCATTCAGGAAGAAGAGCCGGAGTCTCCCCATCATGTGAATGAAGCGGCCAGGTGGATGGGGCTGCTCAATATCTGTGCGGAAACCGGCGAGGAGCTTTCTCTGATGATGATGATAATGTCGGGCGGTGTTCAAGACCATCATGCCGCAGGAGGTGGCAGCCGTTGCCGTGAACTACGACTGATGCCAAAGCAACGGGAGATTGTCAGTAGGACCCTGTCATGCAGGATGGCAAACGGACTTTCAGGTAATCATACGCAAAGGCCGTCTCGAACTTGAGACGGCCTCTTTGTCTATTCATGTGTATGAGATGCTTGGTATGCTTCGGAAAATCTTTTCTGATCGATGCAGAAGCGGAAAGTCTTATGGATTGTCCCCAAAAGGTACGTTGTCAGTCTTACGTCCTGTGAGTCTGCTGGTGCTCTCTGTTTCTTTTGAGGTCTTCTTTTAGAATTATGAGTGTTTCTTAGAAATTCGCTTTAGGTTTTTGACGAGGTTCAGGCTTGACCAGTTCTCAGTTCAGATGGGTGACGATGATCTGCCGTGAATCTTTGCTGAAAGTAACTTTGTATATCCGCCGGTCTTATCCTTGCGTTCGTAGGTGTATGAAGACTTATTGATATTCCAGCACGTGTCGTGCTGTGCAGCAAAATCCGATAGCCTCGTAGAAATCCTTGTCGAGGAATCGTGTCAAGCAGGAGAGTGGCGGTGTAGTTTCCGCTTGCAACAGTCTCTTCATCGGCCGCCAGAGCTTACTGAATCAGGGGATGTGAAAGGTGGCTTTCTCCATCTTGTATTTAGGGGAATCGGACGGCGGTGATATGCTGTAGATTGACGGTGAGTTTTTCCGTTCTCTGTCTGTGGTGCGAACTCGGAGGCCGCCACAGTGTCTCCGTTGTCAGTTCCTTCGATGGTTCTGCTGTGATGGCAGGAGGCTATCGTTGCTGCTGTGAGGAGGATGCAGAGGATGATGGTCATTATGATTCTTGAAAGATTTTTTCTTCTCCATAATTGTTTCTATTTTTTTCTTTTTCGGTTGAAGAGGTCAGCTTCTTCAGGCGTTTCTGTACCGATTGGGTTGTCGGGATAGAGTGCAACAGCCTTCCTATAGTTGGCTATGGCGGCGTCAGTCATTCCTTCGTGCTCGCATTCCTTGCCCATCAAGACATATTCCACGGACGGTTTCTTGAGATATGCTTTCTGTTCTGCCAGCTGCTCTTGTAGCTGCCGGTTTTCGTTGCGCAGACGGTTGATGATGTTCAGCTTCCTCCGTATGAGCCGTCTCGCCGCAGGATGCTCTATGTCATACCGGCTGTGAATGGCGAGGAAGAAACTGTGCGGAAAGTGTCGAAGTCGCCTTTGTCAGCTCGTGCTGCATCATAGTATTCTTTGTCGGCCTTGCTCTGCCTGAGAGCTGCCGATATGATGTTAGTGGTCATTGTAATGTCTGGCAAACTGTGCCACCTCGCTCTGACGAACACCTCGTTACGGTGGAGTGGTTCTTTGAGTGTGATGCCCTCAGGCTCGTGCATCGTAGAGGCTACATAAGCCTGCCCGCCGGCGAAGACTCCACCCGTAAAGTCGATATTGACATTTCGGAAGGTCGAGTCCCTGACTCTTGTGTACTGTGATAGCCCATGCTAGTTTGACTGGAAATTGTACGTAAGTGTAATCTGTTCTTCCTCGATTTTTCTGTTCTGTCTCGTTGAAATGATAGCGTACATTCTCCCACATCTCGCGCTGTACCTGCAGGTCGTCACCGTCTTCTGTGTGTACGTATAGTATTCAGCCTCTTCGTCAATGCCGATGATGAGTCCGAGTGTTCCGTTTACCCACTGTTTCTGTGTGTCGTTTTTGATGAACATGACGTGTGCTCCTACGTGAGTTCAGTTCAATCGGCGTGGGAAGGCTACTCTCAGAATTCTCCTTTGATTTCGCCGAGAAACATCACGAGGATCCGTTGAGACTGTCAACCCTTGGTTGTTGATCGATCTACGTATCCCGTCTGGTCGACTAAGGGTGATGGTGAAGTCTTCTTGTGTATTTCTGTCGTCCCCCTTTGCGCACCGACACGGGCATTGATATATCTGAGGTCGTTGTCGGAGACCTGATTGAGTACGTATGTGGTCGAGGATGGAAATGAAAGAGGGATCGTTCTGACGGTAGACTTTATTCAGTTCTATGCTCACCAGTGGATAGTCCTGGAAGACTTTGGCATCGAAAAAGTAGCTGCTGGCATAATAGGGTTGTAACAACTGTCGGTCTTCCTCCTTGAGAACAGGCTCCAGCTGATAGATGTCGCCTACCAGCAGAAGCTGTTTTCCTCCGAAAGGTTCGCGCATATTCCGGTTGTAGATGCGGAGTACCTTGTCGATGAAGTCGATGATGTCCGCCCTGACCATGCTGATTTCATCAATGATGATCAGCTCCACTTCTCGGAGCAGCTTGCATTTGTCGGCATTGTATTTCATGGTACTGCGCAGGTTGCGTGTAGAGTACCGTTTGTCGGTGGGGACGAGCGGATAAAAAGGGAGCTTGAAGAAACTGTGCAGTGTACTGCCGCCTGCATTGATGGCGGCAATCCCAGTCGGTGCGAGGATAACGTGTTTTTCTTTGTAGTTGCGGATATAGAGCGCAGGAAAGTTGACTTCCCTGTTCCCGCCTTGCCGGTCAGAAACAGGGGATTGTTTATGAACTGGATAATCTGGGCGCCTTCTGCAACTCCGGGTTATCAGGTCTATGTGTCTGCATCAACGGCTTGCTTCTTTCTGAGACATCGGACTTTGACGTGTTATATCTCCATATCCTCACTATGTGGTCGCTTTGCTTTCTTGATGATTTGTTGTGTCTCGTTGCCGTTGCTGCTGTGTCGTTCGGGTGCAGGTTGTGGGGCAGGTTCCAGTTCGAAACCACCCTCTTCGTTTCCTTCCCTTCCTCTTCGGGATCTCCTCCCCTTGTTCCTGATGGCTATGGCGAGCTGTCGATGATCCTCGCAGAGAGTCGGGCAGCTGTCGACGGACAGCCACTGGCTGACAACTATACATTGACGGGTCTATATCTTCATCTGGATCTAACTGCCATTTGGCATGATACTTCTGGAAAGCCTTGTCGCGCATAAGACTGTAAATAGAATTCTCCGCAGACCGGCAGTGCGGTCTTCGATCCTGTCCAAGCGCACCGGTACGGAAATGGATGGAACGGTACTCGCCACCTACCCATGCACCAACTACGAGGTTGGGGCTTACGGCCATGAACCATGCATCGGGTGATTGTTGGAAGTACCTGTCTTGCCTCCCCAGTCTGTATCGTTGAAGATGTAATGGCGGAGTGCCTGACTGTGCCGCCGGCTTCGTTCACTCCGCCCTTCAGCATCTCCTGCATGAGGAAAGCCGTCCTGTAAGGCAGTGCCTTGCTGTGGTCTTTCGGTGCGACATAGAACCTCGTTGCCATCTTTGTCAAGGATGCGTGTGACGACGACCGGGTCATGGTGCTCTCCGTCATTGGCTACGGTACTGTAGGCGTCTACCATTTCCAGCAGGTTCACGTCGCTGGAGCCGAGAGCCAGTGATGGTTCATCGTCCAGCGGACTCTTGATGCCCATGTCCTGTGCGGTGCGGATGATGTTCTTGATGCCCATCTCCTGGCCGAGGCGGACTGCTACGGAGTTGATGCTGCGTCCGAAGGCACTCTTCAGTGTGAGGGTCGTTGGAGAAGCGTCCGTTGGCATTGTGTGGTGTCCAGGTTTTCATCTGTCCGGTCTTCTTGTCGAGCACCTGCATGCTGATATACTCGTCACGGCGTTTATCACATGGGGTCAGTCCCTGGTTGAAGGCTTCTGAATAGACGAACAGTTTGAAAGTTGAACCCGGCTGGCGTTCGGCCACGACCTTGTCATACTTCCACGTTTTGAAGTCGATGTCACCTACCCATGCCCGTACGGCACCTGACTGTGGTTCCATGGCTACCATTGCACAGTGCATGAATTTCACCATGTATCGGATGGAATCCATGGATGACATTTCTTTCTCAATCTGCCCTTTTGCATAGTCGAAGAGCTTTACCTTGTGTGGTTTGTTGAGGTAATACAGTACGCTGTCAGGCTGGTTGGGATATTTCTGCACCAGCTTCTTATAGAATGGTTGTCGTTCGGCGATGCCCTCGATGAACCCCGGAATCTCATCCCCCTTTGCATCACGCCATGGCTGCATGCCACGCCAGTGGTTGTCGAATTGCTGCTGTACCTTCTCCATCTGCTTTGAGACAGCCTGTTCGGCATACTTCTGCATACGTGTGTCGATGGTGGTGTAAATTCTCAGGCCACTGCTGTAGAGGTCGTAGCCATTGTCCTTCATCCAGTCCTTGAGATAGTCGGCAACATACTCGCGGAAGTATTGTGCCTGTCCGTCATAATTTTCTTCGACGTGTATATCCAGCTTCAGAGGTTGCCGGGAGTACTCGTCGTACTCGTCGCGGGGCAGCACGTTGTGGGTTACCATATTGTATAATACGGTGTTGCGACGGCGTATGGAGTTCTTTGCATGGGTAATCGGATTGTAGTAGGTAGTGGCCTTCAGCATACCCATGAGCGTTGCGGCCTGGTCAACAGACATTTTTGCCGGGGTGGTATTGAAATAGGTCTTGGCTGCTGTCTTCCGCCATAAGAGTTGTTTCGAAGTCGACGGTATGGCATACATCGTCAGTATTTCTTTCTTTGAGTAGATAAGCTCAGCTTTACGGCGATGATCCACTCCTTGCTTTTCATGATGAGCATACGGGTCCCGGTACATGCTGAGCAATCCGGCAGAATACTGCGTACGGACACGGAACATATTTTTTGCCAGCTGCTGCGTGATGGTTGACGCTCCACGTCCATCCCCCCGAGTCAGTGCGTCTTTGATGGCTCCACCGATACCCATGAAGTCGATGCCATGGTGGCTGTAGAAACGTTCGTCTTCTGTGCTGATGAGTGCTTTCCAAAAGGCCGGAGTAACCTCTTCATACTTCACCGGTGTGCGGTTCTCCTTGTAGAAACGGCCTATGAGAACAGGTCGGCACTGTAGATTTCCGATGCTGCGTAGGTCGGTGGAGTCTTGATTTCCACGAAACCTGGTGACTTTCCGAAGAGCCACAGGAAGTTGATGTCTACCATGCCTAAGTAAAGGAAGATGGCGACAAAGAACGAAACGATGCCTACTGCGGCCTTCGTGTACCAGGCACGGCCTTTATAGAGTCTGGCATACCATGGGAAAGAAAGTGGATGACTCCACGGATGACACGCTTGATGAACTTAAGAATTTCTTTACCATAGATTGACAGTCTTTGTGTTGATAATCTCCTTTCTGCTTCTACAATAAGCTCATGTCGCAGGAAGATATATTAACGCTATACAAAAAGTACTTATACTTGTATCTGATAACGCTGTATGGATATATTTTTAAAGATTTCTTCAACGTTATCAGAGATTAAACCATCGTAAATCCCTGTCTTTTATACCATGTAAGCTGCTTGCGGGCATATCGGCGTGTATTGCTCTGTATCTTGAAGATGGCTTCATCGAGTGTAGTCAGTCCGTCGAGGGTACTCGAATAATTCCTTATAGCCTACGGTGTTGAGCGAATTGAGCGTACGCTGAGGGATGGACGTGTAATGCCTCTTCAATCATTCCCTGCCCGACCATCTGAATGACACGCCCGGTTGATCCGCTCGTACAGCTCCTCACGGTTACAGTTCAGTCTATCTTGATGAGATTGAATGGACGTTCCTTGAAACTGTTGGAACGGAAGGATGTATATGTCTTCCCTGTCTGTATACAGACTTCCAGAGCATGGATGACCCGGCAGGGGTTGTTTCAGTCAACCGTTTCCCAATGTTCCGGATCAAGTTCTTTCAGCAATCTGCACATCCTCGCAAGTCCTTCTGTCTCCAGCCTCTGCTTCATTTCCTGCCGGATATGGGGTAGGATGGTAGGGATGTCGTCAATACCTTTGCAGACAGCGTCAATATACATCATCGAACCGCCTGACAACAGTGCGATAGAGGAGGGCAGGCCGTCAATAAGCTTCAGTACATCCTGTTCGTACAGACTTGCCGAGTAGTAATCTTCCAGATGATGGTTTCCCACGAAATAGTGTCGTACCCGCAGTCGCTGGTCAGCGGTCGGAGCAACCGTACCGATTGGTATTTCAGAGAATATCTGACGGGAATCCGCATTGATGACTGGTACGTCGAAGTGTTCGGCGATGTGCAGTGTCGCTTCGGTCTTGCCTACTCCTGTAGGGCCTGTAATGACGATGAGAGTCTTTTCTTTCAAGATGCTGATGCCTCCCCCGGGTCCCCCTCCAAGGGAGGATGGGGAGAGTGGTGATAAGCGGAATTGGGCTATGCCGAACTGGTTTCCGTTAGGCATCCCCTTTTTTTCTGAGGGGAGTTTTTACTTGATGATACCTCGCTGTGATGTTTCCGCAAAGTCGATGATGTGCTGTACTTCTGGAGTGATCTGCAGTTCGCTCTTGATTCTTGCTATGTTCTCGGCACGTGTACCTGTCCCGTAGAGGATGCGGTAGGTGTTGTGTATCAGTTCGATCTGCTCATTGGAGAATCCCCTGCGGCGTAATCCGATGAGGTTGATGCCCATGTATCGTGCAGGCTCTTTTCCTACGATAATATACGGAGGTATGTCCATTGAAAAAGCAGCTTCCTCCTGTATCATCACATATCCGCCGATACGGCAGAATTGATAGCAGAGGATGTTGGCGGAGATGATGGCATTGTCCTCAACAGTGACCTCACCGGCGAACTTCGTGGAGTTGCCGATGATCTCGCCTGAACCGATGATGCAGTCGTGGGCAATATGGACGCACTCCATCAGCAGGTTGTTGCTGCCCACCTTGGTCGTACCCTTTGAGGCCGTCCCACGTGAGATGGTAACATTCTCGCGGATGGGTTGCTGTCTCCCACCTCACAGATCGTATCTTCACCACGGAATTTCAAATCCTGCGGCTTCGTCGATATGCTCGCTCAGGAAAAATCTCATTGTTGCTGCCAGCCGTGCACCGTAGTTAATCGTCACGCTGTTCTGGAACACATTGTTATCACCGATAATCGTGTTCCTGTCAATATAGCAGAATGGGCCAATGATATTGTTGTCACCAAGTTTTGCCTCTGGATGAACAAAGGCCAATGGGCTTATCTGGTTCATTGCTTCCTTTAATTCCTTACTTGTTCTTTACTATCTGTGCAGTGAATGTCGCCTCAGCGACAACATAGTCGTCGACGAACATATACCCTTTCATTGAACTGATTCCATGACGGACGGGACCGAGCAGCTCGACGCGGAACAGCAATGTGTCGCCCGGAACGACTTTCTGCCGGAACTTCACATCGTCAATCTTCAGGAAGTAGGTTGACCATCGTTCCGGCTCTTCCACCTGTGAGAGGACGAGAAGCCCGCCGCATTGTGCCATGGCCTCTACCTACAGTACGCCCGGCATGACCGGTTCCTGTGGGAAGTGTCCTTGGAAGAACGGTTCGTTGCTGGTTACGTTCTTGATGCCGATGATGTAGTCGACCCCATGGCAATCACCTTGTCGACCAGCTGCATCGGGTAACAGTGAGCAACAGTTCGCGGATACGGATGTTGTCCATCAGCGGTTCGTCGTTCGGGTCGTAGATAGAGCCTGTACCTCATGTTTGCGTATTTCCTTGCGCATCAGGCGGGCAAACTTTGTTGTTCACTGTGTGCCCGGGGCGTGTCGCGATGATACGTCCCTGATGGACTGCCGATGAGTGCCATGTCGCCGATGATGTCAAGCAGCTTGTGCCGGGTGCATTCGTTGTGCCACATCAGCGGCTTGCTGCTATGTAGCCGATGTTGTTGGCATCCAGTGGGGCACTTTCAGTAGGTCGGCAAGCTGGTCGAGCTTCTCCTGCGAAAACCTGCTGCTCGTAGATGACGATGGCATTGTCAGGTCGCCGCCCTTGATGAGGTTGGCCTGTAACGGCGGCATGATGTCGCGTACGAAGACGAATGTGCGGGCCGGGGGCAATCTCTGCGGCGTAATTCTCGATGTTGTCCAATGTGGCAAACTGGCTGCTGATGAACTTCGAGTCGAAGTTGCACATGGCGGTAATCGAGAACTGCTCGTCCGGAAGAATGGTGATGACCAGAACCGTTGTCGTCGCTGATTTCAATCTTCTTGCGGATGATATAGTAGTCCTTCGGGGTATTCTGGTCAACGATGCCTACTTCGTTGATCTTCTCTACATACATCATTGCGGAACCGTCGAGGATCGAAATTCCGGACCGTTGATCTGAATCAGACGGTTGTCGATGCCCATTGCATAGAGGCCGACATTCCATGTTCTACGGTACTGACACGGACATCTCCTTTGCCAGGACCGTTCCGCGCTGTGTCGATCACGTTCTCGGCAACGGCATCAATGACGGGCTGGCCTTCGAGGTCAATTCGTTGAATCTTGTACCCGGTGTTTTCCGGTGCAGGATTGAAGGTTGCTGTAAAGGCTCAATCCTGTGTGGAGTCCCTTTCCGAAGAGGAGCTCCCTTTCAGTGTTTTCTGTGACAGTGTCCATGTATGTTTATATGATGTTTCGCAGTAGTCCGTTTCGTCTGGAGGCGGAATGGTACTCGGAGGATTTCCCGAGAGTTAAGGACGATAACACTCTCTGCTGTCTTCCTCTCAGCAGTCGTGAGAGACGACGGCCTTTCAGACTTCTCTTCCCTCTTTCGCTTGCGAAAGTTCTGTTATCTGTTTTTTTTCAGTTCTTCAATCTCTTTCTGCAGGGCATTCAGCTGTCTGTACATTTCCGGCAGACGCTGGAAAAATATGCCTGCGACTTAGTAGAGGCGTTGTTCCATGGGCGGTGTACCGATGAGCTGCTGGTTGCTTTTCAGACTACCTGGAACACCCGACTGTGCGCAGAACACTTTATCGCCGATGGTGATGTGCCCGGCAATGCCTACCTGGCCGCCGAACATACCATTTCCCCACGCAGGTGGATCCGGCGATGCCCACCTGGGCCGACATGACGGTGTTCTCGCCGATGTCGTTGTTGTGTGCTATCTGTACGAGGTTGTCGAGTTTAACGCCTTTGCGCACGTAGGTGCTGCCCATGGTCGAACGGTCAATACAGGTATTGGCGCCGATTTCAACATTGTCCTCGATTGTCACGATGCCGATCTGTGGAATCTTGTCGTAGCTGTCGGTTTCTGCATTGGGGGCAAAGCCGAAGCCGTCGGCCCCGATTACCGAACCGGAATGGAGAATGACGTTGTTGCCAATCTTGCAGCCGTGATAGATGCTGGCGTTGGGATAGACGATGCAGTTACTGCCCAGCTGTGCCCCGTCCATGATGGTTGCGTGGGGATAAATCTGGCAACCGTCGCCCAGCTTCACGCCGTCGCCGATATAGGCGAATGTGCCGATATAGACTTCCTTTCCGATGGTGGCCTTGGGCGAGATGAAGGCGAGAGGGTCGATGCCCTGTTTCTTCGGTTTCATACTCTCGTAGAGCTGCAGTAGTCTGGCCACGCAGTCGCGTGCGTTTTTCACCCGTATAAGCGTGGGCTTCACGTCCTTTTCCAACTGGATATCCTCGTCAACAAGCACGATGGACGACTCCGTCTCATATAAATAATGTGTGTATTTGGGATTTGCAAGAAAGGAAATCGCCCCTTTCCTTCCTTCTTCAATCTTGGCGAAGGTGTTGATGGTGACATTCTCGTCACCTTCCACACACCTTGTATGAATGCGAGATTTGTTTCGCGAGAATTCCATTTAAATTACCGTTTATTGGTTTTCAATTGTGCAAAGATAGAAATTTTATCAGAAACGTTGATAACAGAGGTAATATTTACATATTTTGAGACAGCAGCTCGATGTTGAGAATCTCGAGGCCTCGGTGATGTCCCTTAAAGTTCCGTCTTTGTAGAGAATGCTGATGTGGTCGTCGAAAAGGATTGTACATGTCTTTCTGCACGGTTGACCCCTATGAGATAGTCGCAGTCTGTCGTGTCCAGCCTGTAGCAGGGCGGCTATCTGCTTTTTCAGCCGTGCCCGTTTCTTCTGCCGTCGGTTCTTCTTCGCGCACCTCTACCTTGAAGAGCTTCCGGTTGATGATGTTTGATGACAGGAGTGCCAGAATGCTGTCGTCGTGCTGCTCATACCTTCAGCGCACTCCAGATGTCGTTGTCGTCCAGGGCAATGTAGTTGTCCAGTGCCTCGTCTTGTGTGTGGAACGAATGGGCCGTGATGTCATTGTACAGGAAATACCGGAGGGCAGGCGAGGCGAACAGTTCCACTCCCTCCCCTGCAAGCTGTTTGGCACGGCGCAGGGCATTGATGAGGATGTTCTCACAGCCCACGGTGGTTTTGTGCAGGTACACCTGCCGGTACATCAGCCGGCGGGAGGTAAGATAGTTTTCGATGGAATGAGATGCCGTTCGACTCCACCACAGGGCATCGTCCACCACGTTGAGCATCTTGATGATGCGTGCCGAACCGATATTGCCCTCTGTCACTCCTGTGAAGAAGCTGTCACGGCGCAGATAGTCAAGCCGGTCCATGTCGAGCTGGCTGGAGAGCAGCTGGTGAAGGAACGATTTGGGGTATTCGTTCTTGAAGATGCTGATGGCAGATTCAATGCACCGTGCATTTCACGGTTGATGCGAGTCCATCATCATCAGCGAGATTTCCTCGTGGGTGATGCCGCTGATGAGGGTGTTCTCCAGTACGTGGGAGAAGGGGGCATGTCCGATGTCGTGCATGAGGATAGCCGCCTGTACCGCTTCTGCCTCACTGTCGAAGACGAATACGCCTTTCTGCTGCAGGGAAATGAGTGCTTCGCTCATGAGGTGGAATGCTCTAACGAATGCTGGAACCGTGTGTGCTGTGCTCCGGGATAGACCTCCTGTGTGAGTCCCAGCTGCTTGATGCGTGCCAGCCGCTGAAGGTACGGGTGGCGGACAATATCGAGCAGCAGTCCCCGCGGCACCTTGATGAATCCGAACACCGGATCGTTGATTATCTTCGAATCTTTCATCTTGCCAGAGTGTCATTATTGTAGTTATGTTCTGGAAATTCCATAGTTGAACTTTTTGTTTATAGAAACATGGTCGTGTCTTCTATGCGCACGTTCTTCCCGACTGAAAGGCAGAAAAGCCTGCAAAGGTGATTTTTCAGGACACCTGCCTGTAATTTATTTGTTCGGCTGCAAAGATAGCATTTAATAATTTAACCGGCAAGATTAAGTTGTTGTTTCGGATAGGAAAAGACGTTTTTTCGCTCATTTTACAGGTGTGACTGTCAGCCTTTGTGTTCTGACTTCTCTTTCTGTCGTCACAGGCTGTGAAGCTCTTTTACAGAAGCAGGAAAGTCTCTCTGCTGAAAAGCGGACTTCGAAGAGGGTGATTCCTGAAGTTAGTGTATGTGCTCAGAAATAATTTGACAGTCGGGGCGGAGGATAGCCTGTTGTTTTTCCGTTATGACGGCTGCCGACGAAGCAGTGAAAGTCCCCTGTTTCGTAACCGGCCGTCACTTGCGTTCCGACTAACGCCCTTTTTGCTTTTTCAGAAGGCGGTATCTGAAAAGGAATCCGTATGAAAAAGTCTGCCGTAGTGAGCTATGGCAGACTTTTCCATATCTTTCAGTTTGAAAGAGCTTTCTATGCTGGCCATCTCGGCAAAGAATCCTTTGTCAATCTTCAGCCTGTCCTCAATTTTGGAACAGCTGTGGATGACTGTACTGTGGTCACGGTTTCCGACGAGCTTTCCGATACGGCTTGCAGGCATCTTTGTGTATTTCTGTGCCATGTACATACTCACCTGACGTGCCATGACAATGTCTTTCTTGCGTGAGCGGGGGTTGACAGCCGTCGTCGTGACATTATAGTGCGAGCAGACCTTGTCCAGAATATCATCAATGGTAAGCGGTTCGTCATCTATTTTTCACCGCCCTTTTGATGACACGTTCTGCCAGTCTCATGTCAATGTTGCTGTTATAGACGACACTGTAGGCCAGAAGGAGTTGATGACTCCTTGCGGGTCGCGTACACTGCCATTGGCAGTCTCTGAGATGAAAACGGACGACATCTTCTGGTATGCATAGTCCGTCACGTTTGATTTTGTTGTGCAGGATGTCTATACATAGCTGGACGTTCGGTTTCTCCAGTTCGGCAATCAGACCGCAGGAGAAAGCGTGTCAGCAGGCGGTCGTTCATTCCTTGAGGTCGACTGGTGGTCGGTCGCTTGCCAGAATGATGCGTTTCCCATTGCGGAAAAAGATGGTTGAAGATATGGAAGAAGGTGTCACGTGTCTTTGTCGCTGTCGCCCATTCCTGAATATCATCGACTATCAGGACATCAATCGTCTGATAAAAATTGATGAAAATCATTGGTTTGTGTTCTGGCGAACGGGTCAGTGTACTGAACCTGAAACAGACGTGCGGAAACATACAGCACGCGTTTTTGAGGATAGAGCTGCTTGACCCGTAAGCCGATGGCGTTGACGAGATGTGTCTTTCCGCAGCCCGACGGACCATAGATGAACATGGGGTTGAACTGTGTCGTATTAGGGTGTTCCGCTATGGAAAGCCCGATGGATCAGGAGCAGCTTTTTGCTGTCGCCTTCCACATAATTGTTGAACGACTTGTGCGGGTCAAGCTGTGAGTCTATGTCCTGCGGTACTGCGTCCAGTACAGTAGGGGCTCTGATTTCCCCAGGTCGTGGGACGCTGTGAAGAAATTTCCTCGGCATCATCCTGTTGCGGGTCCTGCGACAGGTGGTGTTCCTGATCGACCATGACACGATACGTCAGCTGTACGCCCTGTCCGAAGACACGCGTCAGTACCTTACGTAACAGGGTCTACGTAATGTTCCTCAGATACTCATATACGAACTGGCTCGGAACCTGGACCAGCAGCGTCTTGGAGGCCGGCTTGTACGATTGAAGTACAATCGGACGGAACCATGTGTCGAACTGCTGCTCGGTCACATTCTCCTTTATGAGCTGGAGACAATTATCCCAAAGATTTTTAGGACTGACGTTCATGACGGGTTATTTAATTTCTTATGCCTTTCTGCGGATTGGCAGGGTTACCGACTATCCCCAGTGAATTTTTCTCCTGCAAAGATAGCAATTTTTACAAAAGTATATATGCTCCACAAACAATGGAATAATAAGATAATCTCCGTAAAGGACTATTTCTGTGTACTTTTGCGTCTATTCTCTCCGACCTTGCTTGATTCTTCGGTTTGCATAATTCCAAGCTTCTGATAAACAAGAGGTTCAGAATGTTTGTGCCTGCATCAGCAGATCAGGTGAAACAACCTCGGGCGAATGCAAAAAGACTGATACACAAAATAGCTTCCCTCTTCTTTCCCCGTGTGTGAAACATGGGACCAGACTATTTAGACGATATTTAAATTATTTGTTCTTTCTGCCGAAGAGAGAGAAGTGTACATAGCGTTTCGGATGTGTCTTGATATTGTTGAGGAGACTGTCTGCGGAACGGACCGTGGTATTGAGGTTGTTGTACAGCGACGGGTCGTTCATCAGCAGTCCCATCGTCCCTTCATTGCTGTTCAATTTGGCTGTGAGCGTATTCAGATGCTCCAGAGTGGTGTTCACTTTGGTCATTGTTCCCTGTACGTCAATGCCGTTGACTTTTCCATTCAGTGTTTCAAGCATTCCTTTTGCCCCTCGGATGGCTCCACGTGCTTCGGTGATGCCGCCATTGGCATTCTTCATCATTCCGTTGGCATTGTCCATCACCCTGCCGGCATTGGCGGTCAGGAGCGGCAACGAGCTGTTTGCCTGTGCCAGCAGCCGGTTCAGTTCACGGGTTGGGGTGGTCAGGTTGGAGGTGATCAGGTTCACGTTGTGTAGGAGCCCTTTATTGCCGGGTCGGCCAGAAGCATGTTCACACTGGCGAGGATGCTGTCAGTTTCGGCAGCATTTTTCTGCAGCAGGGGACCATGCTCTTCATATCACCCAGTGTACCGTCGTTGATACGGCCGTCAATCACGCCGTTCTCGGCCAGCATCCTGCTGCTCTTGCCGAACACCAGCGACTTTTACATTGCCCATGAGGTCGCTGACGATTTCTGCGGTGGTACCCTCCAGGGATGTTCATGCTTTTTGTCGATATCAACGCCGACGTTGACGGCATCCCCGGTCGGGCATAGTTGTATTCGATGCTCTTGACCGCACCGACCTTGAATCCGTTGGCGTATACCGGCGTAGAGGTGGACAGCCCGGTAATGTCGCTGAATTTCATCTGGTAGCGTGTGTCAGTTGAAAAGAATGACAACCCTTTCAGAAACTGCATTCCGAAGAACAGTACAACAACAGCAAATGTGCCACCAGGGCAATCTTTACCTGCGGGGTGAAAAACTTTATTCATATTTGTCAATTTACTTTTTCTTTTTATTTTTCAGAAACTCGCCGATGGCCTGGTTGGTGTCTATGCGGTTGCCGTTCTTATATGCAATCACGAAAGCCTGTGGAAAGTCTTTCTTCAGCTTCTCGCGCAGCCAGGCCATTTCATTGTAATTCGTACTGTTGCCGATGGTATATTTGTACAGTCCTCCCTCCTGTATGCATTCAATGTCTGTGTGCCCGCGGAACTGTTCGCAGCCCGGCCTCATCTGCCGGTTGGTGGCGAACACCTGAACCTTGAATAGGGGAGCATCTTTCTGGACCTCGGCCGCAGCACCCTTCTTCCGGGGCTGGCTGTCTTTCTTCTGTGCGGGCTTCTGTGTGCCTGCCAGGGGCTGCCTTTCGCGTCTGACGTGTGCCGCTGCCGGGAGCAACAGGATGGAGACTGCCGGGCGGAGGGGTGGGGATGGCGCGTCCGACACTGATCTTTTTGTTGTCAGCAGCACGGAAAGGCACTACGATATGCGTATCGTACATATTCTTGTACTTCACGAAGGCCTCATAGATTCCTCTTGCCATCGCATCGATTCCTTCCGGGGAGTTCAGGTATTCTTCTTCGTCCGCCGCAGTGATAAAGCCCAGTTCTATCAGGCAGCTCGGCATATAACTTTCTCTGAGGACGAAACCCGGCCTGATGTACGCCTTTGTCGATGCGGCCGGCAGACGTACAGACAGAGTTCTGTATCAGCCGTGCCAGTTCGACGCTCTTCTCCATGTTCGCATTCTGCATGAACTCGAACATGATATAGCTTTCCGACGATTTCGGGTCGAAGCCCTGGTAAGTCTGCTGGTATCCTGCTTCCATCGAGATGACGGAGTTCTCGCGCATGGCAACGTCAGATTGTCTTTCGCACGGTGCATACCCAGTGTGTAAACCTGAAAGCCCTTGGCATAATGGCCTGGCACAACGGAATTGGTGTGGACGGAGATGAACAGGTCTGCCTTTGCCTTGTTGGCAATGTCAGCACGCTGGTGTAGCGGAATGAAGACATCACGTCTGCGGGTGTAGATTACATTCACGTCGGGCAGGTTCTGCTCGACATATCGGCCGAAGGCAGAGCAACGTTCAGGTTGATGTCCTTCTCTTTCGAGAAAGCACCGAGGGCACCGGCGTCATGTCCGCCATGCCCGGCATCAATAACAAGTGTGAACCGTCCGTTCGCAGCCCATGATACAGTTGCGGACAGGGATAAAAAAAGCAAAGAAAACCGTTATTTTCTTAAGCATACTTAATTATTTAGGGAAAGCAAAAGGTACGGCTTTTCCCCGGGAAACCAAGGCTCTGTCTGGCGGTTTTATCATTTATTAAGTAATCGGCAGAACGTACCGAATCCGGTAATTCAACGCATCTGGCAGAAGTGCAGTTCAACGCCTGCACCGTTGCAATCGGCCCCCATCGGCGGATTGAGTTTCACGAGTTTCAGGTCGATGCTTTCGGTTTTCGAAATCGGCGGAACAGTTCTCGAGGCGATGGTGCCGGCTGCGGTCTCCAGCAGCTTTGCCGGCTTCTGCATTATCTCGCTGACAGCACCGAAAACCTCGGCATAGTTCAGCGTGTCGGCCACTTCGTCGCTTAGCATTGCGCCTGCGAAGGGATAACCCAGCCGCAGGTCGAGCACGTAATCGTTCCCCACCTGTTGCTCCTGTTCTCCTACGCCGATGTATGCGTGGAAGCGGAGACCTTGCAGGAGTATATAGCTGTCATTAATTCCATCATGATCTTAGAGGCAGCGTTCCAGCTGGCTTTCTTTGTAAATGTTACTCTGTGAGTGATGTGTCCTTTCCGGCTTTTTGTCAGCCAAGGGCCCATTCGCCATGCCCCCGGCCTCACGTTTGCTGCATTTCCCCAGACCGGGGCATATTCCCGACCAGTCGGGAACATCCTTCCCAACCGGTCGGGAATCCTGCTCCCGGCCCTTGGGAACATCCTTCCCGATCGGTTGGGGCATTCTGTTTATGTAGCGGGTCCGACTCTCAGCGTCCGCAGGCGGGCCGGCAACCGTTCACTCCGGCACTGAAGACAGAATGGACATATTCCTCTGAAGGTATGTCATGAATCCCCAATGTAGGGACACGGGAATTCCTGTCTGTCCGCAGCGTAGGTCGTCTGTCCCTGCTGGTTGCCAGTCATGGGCATTATGGGATGCCTCCGCTTTGTTTATCCACAGCGTGAAGCACCGCAGTTGGTACAGATCAGACAGCCCTCCTGGTAGACGAGCGTCTCCTGCCCGCAGACAGGACATTTCTGTCCGGAAGCCTTTGTACCGTCGGTGACATACTTCTTCAGGGCACGTTCAACGCCGTTCTTCCATGTGTTGATGCTCTCGCTCTTCAGCTGCAGCGAACCGACGAGCTTGATGACATGGTCAATCGGCATACGGTAGCGCAAGACACCCGATATGAGCTTCGCATAGTTCCAGTATTCCGGATTGAATTTCTCGGACAAGCCCTCGACCGTTGTCTTATAGCCGCGTTTGTTCTCGAACTGGAAGTCGTAACGGTGACTCCCGTCCTCGGCTGTCTGCTTGATGATTTTCCCCTTGGTGACGCTCTTCGGCAGGGCAATGCCCTCTTCGTCGTCCTGCAGACCCGTGAAGATTTCGTAGGGATAGCCGTCCAGCAGACCGACGAATGCCACCCATTTCTCTTTGTTGTTTCTGGAAGCGCACGACATCACAGTCGAGTTCTTTCGGACGTATCTCCGTCACCTGCGGACGCTCCATGATGTGCGTATGGTGCTCTTCGGCAGAGTTGAGGTCTTTTGCTTTTTCTTCATCGGCGGGTTTCTCCGGCTTCTTGTCTTTCTTGGAAACGGAGATCATCACGCCCGACCGGCTGCCGTCACGGTAGATGGTACATCCCTTGCAGCCGCTGCGCCAAGCCTCTACGTAGAGCTTGTTGACAAGTTCCTCATCCACCTGGTTCGGCAGGTTTACCGTCACGGAAATGGAATGGTCCACCCATTTCTGAACGGCTCCTGCATACGCACTTTTCATCAGCCAGTCTACATCGTTGGCTGTCGCTTTATAATAGGGTGAACGCTTCACCAGTCCGTCAATCTCCTCCTGCGTGTACCGTTTCCTGGTATCGATGCCGTTCACCTCCATCCACGTCAGGAACTTATGATGGTAGACAATGTATTCCTCGAAGGGTCGCCCACCTCGTCCACGAAGTCGACGTGTACATCCGTGTCGTTGGGGTTCACCTTGCGGCGGCGTTTGTATACCGGCATGAAGACGGGTTCTATCCCGAGGTTGTCTGCGTCATCAGCGAGGTGGTTCCTGTCGGTGCTATCGTCAGACAGGCAATGTTCCTGCGTCCGTACTTCTTCATGTCCTCATAGAGCTTGGCATCGGCTTCTTTCAGGCGGTTGATGAACGGATTGTTCTCTTCGCGTTTTGCATCATAAATCCCGAAAGCTCCACGCTCCTGCGCCATCGTAACCGATGCGCGGTAGGCATTCAGGGCCAGTGTGCGATGGACGTTGACGGAGAAGTCCGTAGCCTCCTGCGTGCCGTAACGCAGCCCCATGGCTGCAATCATGTCGCCTTCGGCGGTGATCCCCACGCCGGTACGACGTCCTTTCCCGCTTTTCTCCCTGATTTTTTCCCAGAGGTGATACTCGGCATGCTTCACTTCTTCAGACTGCGGATCGTGTTTTATCTTTTCCATGATGAGATCGATCTTCTCCATCTCAAGGTCGACAATATCGTCCATGATCCGCTGTGCCAGCTGTGCATGGCGACTGAACAGGTCGAAGTCGAAGTGTGCGTGGTCAGTGAACGGATCAACGACATAGGAATAGAGGTTCAGCGAGAGCAGGCGGCAGCTGTCGTAAGGACAGAGCGGAATCTCGCCGCAGGGATTGGTGGAGACGGTCTGGAAGCCGAGGTCGGCATAGCAGTCGAGGGATGCTCTCGCGGAGGATGGTGTCCCAGAACAGCACGCCAGGTTCGGCACTTTTCCATGCGTTGTGTACGATTTTTCCCCACAATGTCTTGGCCGAAACGGTCTTTGACACCATCGGGGCACGGGCGTCAATAGGGAACTGCTGTACGAAAGGTCTGTCGGCAATGGCTGCCTGCATGAACTCGTCGGTGATTTTCACCGACACGTTGGCCCCTGTCACCTTGCCCTCTTCCATTTTCGCATCGATGAACGCCTCTGAATCCGGATGCTTGATGCTGACGGAGAGCATCAGTGCACCGCGCCGTCCGTCCTGTGCCACCTCACGGGTACTGTTGGAGTAGCGTTCCATGAACGGGACAAGTCCTGTCGAGGTCAGGGCGGAGTTGTTGACCGGCGAACCTTTCGGACGGATCTGGCTCATGTCATGTCCTACGCCGCCGCGCCGTTTCATCAGCTGCACCTGCTCCTCGTCGATGCGCATGATGGCACCGTAGGAATCGGCATCGCCGTCCAGTCCGATGACGAAACAGTTGGACAGCGAGGCTACCTGATGATGGTTGCCGATACCTGTCATCGGACTGCCTGCCGGGATGATATAGCGGAAATGGTCCAGAAGGTCGAACACCTCCTGTGCGGCCAGCGGATTCTTGTATTTATGCTCAATGCGGGCAATCTCGTCGGCGATTCGCCAATGCATCTGCTCGGGTGATTTCTCGTAGATATTCCCGAGGCTGTCCTTCATGGCATACTTGTTCACCCATACACGTGCTGCGAGTTCGTCGCCGCCGAAAATAGGCAAGGGCCGTCTGGAAGGCTTCGTCAAATGAGTAGGTCTGATTGGTTTCCATCTTTGTCTTTTAGAAATTTTTCCGACTGCGAAGTTACGAATTGTTTTCCGAAATAGAAAACATTTGCTTAACTTTGTATCACTAAAACCATACGGAATGAAAACAATCAATTCAAGGAGAACAATAAGGAAGTACAGCCGGAAGGATGTATCGGAGGGCCTTTTGAAAACGCTGTTGGAGCAGGCCGAGCATACTCCGACAATGGGCAATCTGCAGCTTTATTCAGTTGTCATCACGCGCAAGGAAGAGGGGAAGAGGAGGCTGGCTCCGGCCCATTTCAACCAGCCCATGGTGGAGGGCGCACCTGTCGTGCTTACTTTCTGTGCCGACTTCCGGCGCACGACGTTATGGGCAGAGAACCGCAAAGCCACGCCGGGATATGATAATTTCCTGTCGTTTCTCAATGCGGCCACTGATGCCCTGCTGTATTGCCAGACATTCTGTAACCTTGCCGAAGAAGAGGGGCTGGGCACCTGCTTCTTAGGGACAACCCTCTACAACTCCGGAGACATTGTCGAAGCCTTGCAGCTGCCACGGCTGGTGATGCCCGTGCCACCATCACGCTCGGCTGGCCACTGAGCATCCCGCCAGCGGACCGTCTTCAATCGACGGCATCATCCACGACGAGACTTGACGACTACCGCTAGCCCGCATCAATGCCTTTTACGTTCAAGGAACAGTTGGAGGAGAACAGGCACTTCGTAGAGATCAACCACAGGAAACGCTTGCACAGGTCTTCACCGACCTCCGTTATACGAAGCATGACAATGAGTCGATGTCGGCAGGTCTGTTGGAAGTGTTGAAGCAGCAGGGCTTTCTGTAGATGTTGATACGGAAAAGAGGGTATGTCAAATATGCTGGATTGAACATTTGACATTCCCTCTTCCTGTATTACAAGTGACAGTTGTATCGGTACGTTGAGTGACAGTTATATCGGTACGTTACCGCCTGTTCTTCTTTTTCTCTTTGGCGATAGCCGTCATGTACGTCTCATGCGGGGCCTGCTGTTGCTGTCAGCTGTTCCTCTCTCGTGCTCCAGCAGCCATATCTTCCTGTCCGTACCGCCGGCGTAGCCTCCGTTTTCGTTGCTCCCACGACCCTGTGGCGGGAAGAATGACCATCAGCGGATTGTGGCGGTTGGCATTGCCCACTGCACGCTGCCCTCACTGCTTCCCATGCGCCTTGCCAGTTCAGCGTATGCTGCCGTCTCGCCGTATGGAATCTGTGCCAGGGTACGCCATACGAGCTGTTGGAAAGGAGTTCCGTTCAGCTGTATGGGAAGGTCAAATGTCTTTCTTGCACCGGAGAAGTATTCTTCCAGCTGTCGGCTGGCCTCTGTAAGCAGACGGCATTGGAGAGCCCTGTCTTCTGTCCAGTGTGCGGTCAATGCAGCATCCGTCGCATCTTCCCACAGACAATGGGTGAGCGTTTCCCGCTCCGCGGCGATCAGCAGACAGCCGATAGGCGATGTATAACGACGGAACAGCATGGCTATTCCTCTACGATTTCGGCATCCTCGATGTCGTCTGATACCATCTTGCTGCCTGTCACGATTCCGGCTTCTTCGGCTTTCTCAAATGCTTTTCTCGTGGTGCATACGGATGAGCAGGACAAGCTCGATGATGCCGTAGCACATCAGCGCCCATCCCGTGACCTGCAGTGGGAGTGCTGCCGCCTCAATCGGCTTGCTGATCACGAGTATGGCAACGGCCGGGATGGCTGTCGGGAACAGCCAGTAGTAAGCCGGCACACGGACGTATTGGCGCGAACGTGCAAGGTTCATGAACTGGTTGACAGCTCCGAGGATGAGCAGGGCGGCAAGAATATAGACCACCCATGTGATGAAGGTACGGGGCATGAGGGCAAGGATAATGCCCAGAACCATGCTGCCGATTCCGGTGAGAGGGTACGAGGGAGACTTTGCCGTATTGTCTCCGGCCTCTTCTTTTTCCGTCTTCCTGGCAATCCGTTCTCTCTCAATGTAGTAGACAAAACAGGATACCAGTCCGAGAGAAAGAAGAGAATGCCGACGGTGATGGTCATCCACGTCATGGTTTCCTCCAGTATTCTACCGGAGAAAACCTGTCACTAATACGATGATAGCCCTTATGGCTGAAATCTGAAGTACTTTCATGGGTACAAAAATACAAAATAATCCCTGTTTCCAAGCTGTCAATCCTTGACTTTTTACTATTTTTGCATTCACAAATGACGATATTATGACTTTGTTGTATCTTGTAAGGCATGGTGAAACGGTGGACAACGCACATCACATCATGCAGGGGCAGACACCCGGACAGCTCAACGAGACGGGAATCAGGCAGGCGGAGGAAGTGGCAGAGAGGCTGAAAGCAGAACCCATTGACGTCTTTGTCGCAAGCGACCTGCGCCGCAGCATTCACACCTGCGAGCTGATTGCCCTGCCGCATGGGAAGCCTGTCGTGACAACACCTCTGCTGCGCGAGCGTGACTGGGGGGCGTTTACGGGAAAATATATCCCCGGCCTGTCCCATCTTAACGACCCGTCCCTCTGGCCTGACGACATCGAAAGTCTGGAAGCCTTGAAGAAGCGGGCGGCAGATTTCCTTGCATGGATAAAAGCGGATTACCCCGACAAGAAAGTGCTTGCCGTGGGCACGGTATCATCAACAAGGCTGTCCAGAGCGTTTACTACGGAAAGCCTATGAAAGAAATCAGGCCCATGGGCAATGCCGAGGTCAGGCTTCTCGAGCTGTAAGGCCCTGCTGTCTCCGTGAATCCGGCTGCTTCAAAAGCGAAAAGGAACCTCACATCACGTGAAGCTCCTCTCCTTCATTTAAATAACTCTCTTTTTGTTACATCTCTAATCTGTTCTGAATGCAGTCCTGTGCATAGTCTTTCCGGCTGCATTACAATAATGGTCTTACTTGTTTTTTCTGTTGACTTTTAGTGCTTAGTATTTAAACCTTATTGACTGTTTTACGATTTTTCTTTCTGTTGTCGAGGCCACGGCCTGCTTTATCTGTGTCCGCCGAATGTGCCGCCTCCGTTTGATACGTTTCCACCGGCCGACCGGCTTCCACCGAAGGTCGCGGCTCCGCCGAAGCTGTGGCTGGGAGTGCCTGACATACGGCCGGAATCGCTGAACGTGCGGCTGGGTTCATAATTTCTTGTGGCATTGCCGAAACTTCTGCTGCCGCCGAATCCGCTGCTGTAGTTCGGCCGCGTCACCCGTTGTCCGGGTCGAGCTCTCACGGGGGCATAATACTGGCTGCTGCGCAGGCCGTCGAAGTGCTGCGTTGCTGGTTGCCGAGCTGCGTGGCCGGTCGTTCTGGTAGGCGTTGCCGTTATAATAATAACCGTTCCCGCCCTGTTGAAGTCGCCGTGCAGATAGCCGTCTCTCATGCCGTACGCCCGTCCGTAGCCTCTGCCGTAGAAGAGGTCTCTGCCGTTGTACCAGCTTCTGCCTCCGTTCATGCGCCAGCTGTGTGCGCCGCAGTAGGCATTGTAGAAGCCGGGACGGCCGAAGTAATAATAGTCGCGGCGTGGATAGCGGGCGTAGATGCCGAAGTGCCAGTAGCCGGCGTCCCACCTCAGCGGGCGGTAAAGTAAGCGGCCTCGGCGTATGCGGTACTGCCAGTCGTATAGAATATAGCTCAAGTCTATGTTGCGGTGCGACCAGTATGGCCCATAGAGGTCGTCTACCGTATTGACGCTCATGAGATGGTCGAGGTTTATCTCGTGAGGCAGCTTCACCTGCTCTTCTGTCAGATTCAGCTCATAGGCCATCTTGTCGGTCAGAAAGAGAGCCTGTGCTCGGGCCTGCTCATAACTCATTGCGCTGGTTGATGCGCTCAGCATGAGCGATGCGATGAGGGTTAGAACCATCTTTCTCATAATCGTTGTCTTTAACTGTTCTTGTTCGTACGCCGGAAAACTGTGCTTCTGGAAGCGTTTTCCTGACTTTCACGATGCAAAGGAACAAAGAAAAGAGGAGTTGGTAAAGGGATTTTCCCTACTTGTAGGAGGAAATCCCCTAAAGGTGCATGGATGCTTCTTTCTTCATGGTTCATCTGACTTCGGGACGAGAGGGCAGGGTCACCTTTATTCGGTGACTGTTATATATTATGGTATGTCAGCCGTTTTTTGTCCGATTGGGAAAGAGCTGTCTTCCCCGTCCTCCTGATTCCGTATCAGTCTCTATCCGATCTGGTGTTGCTGAAATATGTTTACAACCATAAGCGGGCAGTTAAACCGGGTGATATGCGTGACTGTCTGGAGGCTTTCTTTTCAATCATCAGGCAGCCAGCGTGTTACGTGGTGGAGTTGAGAAAGGCTTAGTTGCACTGCAATCAGGCCTTGTCAGGACTGCAACTAAGCCCCTTCTGCCCCTCAATCAGGCCTTGCTTGCAATGCTGATAAGCGTCTGTCCGGATTCCTTTGTGAAATATCCTGACAGAACGAAAAACTACGAGGGTGTCCAACCGGTATGCAGCAGTCCGTTTCTAATATTGCAGGGCCCGAGAAACAGCGGTCTGTCATGGTTTTTCTTTGCAGTGCAGCTGTTCTGCTGGTTGCTGATGTTCCTCTGCATTTGCCCGATGCCAGAAAAACAGATTCTCCGGCGGCGTATCGTCATCGGTCATCTGCTCTTTCCGAATGAACTTTGTTCCGTCTGGGAAAAAGGAGAAGATGTGCATGGCCCGTATGCCTGTCGTGCCCTTTTCGGGACGAGATGCAGCAGCCTGTCGAAGTACATACGCCATTAAAATTACACAAAGTCTGTCATAAACGAGATAAGTAACTTTTGCAGCATAATAACAAACAAGAAATATGACTACGATGAAAACAACACCAATGAAGAAAAGCGCGACGAGGCTTCGATGGGAGCAGCTGGTAGAGGAAGACCTCGCAGAGGGTAAGAACGGAGGGCGCATCCAGACACGTTTCCCGCCGGAACCGAACGGCTATCTTCATATCGGCCATGCAAAGGCAATCTGCATGGACTTCGGTGTGGCTGAACATTATAAGGGTGTCTGCAACCTCCGCTTCGACGACACCAACAGCAAAGGAGAATACGGAGTATGTAGAGAACATTCTCCACGACATCAGCTGGCTCGGCTTCAAGTGGGGCAGCATCTATTATGCCAGCGACTACTTCGGGAAGCTGTGGGACTTTGCCGTGTGGATGATAAAGAAAGGCCTGGCCTACGTTGACGAGCAGACATCCGAAGAGATTGCGGCACAGAAGGGCACACCGACCACTCCCGGCACGGCATCACCTTACCGTGACCGTCCGGTGGAGGAGAACCTCGCACTCTTCAACAAGATGAACACTGCCGAAGCGGCAGAGGGAAGCATGGTGCTGCGCGCGAAGCTCGATATGGCCAATCCGAATATGCACTTCCGTGACCCGATCATGTACCGCATCATCCCGATTCCGCATCACCGCACGGGGACAAAGTGGCACTGCTATCCGATGTACGACTTCGCACACGGCCAGAGCGACTACTTCGAAGGTGTCACTCACTCTATCTGTACGCTGGAGTTCGTTCCCCACCGTCCGCTCTACGACAAGTTCGTCGACTTCCTGAAGGAATGCGACGGTACGGCAGACAATCTGCACGACAACCGTCCGCGGCAGATCGAGTTCAACCGCCTGAACCTTACCTATACGGTGATGTCGAAGCGCAAACTCCATACGCTCGTCGACGAACATCTTGTAAACGGCTGGGACGATCCTCGTATGCCGACACTCTGCGGTATGCGCCGCCGTGGCTATTCGCCGGAATCCATCCGCAACTTCATCGACTCCATCGGCTACACCAAGTTCGACGCACTCAACGACGTAGCATTGCTGGAGGCATCCGTACGCGAGGACCTGAACCGGAAGGCGACACGTGTCGGTGCAGTCCTCGACCCCGTGAAGCTCGTCATCACCAATTATCCTGATGGTCAGACCGAGGAAATGGAGGCCGTCAACAATCCCGAGAATGAGGCGGACGGTACGCATACCATCACCTTTTCAAAGAACCTGTGGATAGAACGTGCCGACTTCATGGAGGATGCCCCCAGGAAGTTCTTCCGTATGACTCCGGGCAGGAAGTGAGGCTGAAGAATGCCTACATAGTGAAATGTACCGGCTGTACGAAGGACGCTGAAGGAAACATCACGGAGATTCAGGCGGAATATGACGCCGACAGCAGCAAGAGCGGTATGCCGGAGCCGACCTGCAAGGTCAAGGTACGCTCCACTGGGTAAGTGCCGATCATTGTCTGAAGGCGGAGGTGCGTGAGTACGACCGGCTGTTCAGCATTGAGAACCCGTCGGCCGACGAGCGCGACTTCCGTGAGCTGCTCAATCCGGAAGCCTGACGGTGCGTACGGACTGTTACGTCGAGCGGTATCTCGCAGAGAGAAGCCCGGCGACTATCTCCAGTTCCAGCGCACCGGTTACTTCATGCTCGACCGGATACGACGGACGGTCACCTTGTCTTCAACAAGACCGTCGGCCTGAAGGATACATGGGCGAAGAAAGCCAAAAGCATAACAATAAGCTGATTTGGACATATACTATCACAGCGACAGATTCGAGGCAGCTGCTCCGCAGGTACGAGGCACTGCAGCATGGCGACATCGGAGAACTCCCCGACCCCGAGGAGCTGACTGATGTTGCCGAGTATTACCATACTGTCGGCGAGGACGGCAAGGCTATGGAGGCGGCCGACTATGCTGTCCGGATGTATCCTACCGCTACGGCTCCGGTTGCTTTCAAGTCGCGTATGGCGCTGCTCACCGACGACAATCCGCAGCTCGCCGGTGAAAGTGCGGAGACGATAGTCGACAAGAGTGACCTGGACTATCTTTATCTGAAGGCCGAAATCGCATGGTCGCCGGGGGATGCCGCTGCTGCCGACCGCTTCCTCCAGGCCCATTATGACGAGACGGTAGACCCGGACGACCTTGAGGACTATATCCTTGACGTTGCCGCACTGTTCTCCGATTATGAGGAGACGGACTACGCCGAGAAATGGCTGAAGCGTTCGACGATGACAGACGACAGGGACTACAAGGAACTTCATGCACACATCCTCAGAAACCACGGCCGATACGAAGAGAGCGAGGCCATCCTCAATGACCTGCTGGATACCGACCCTTACTCCGGTCCTTATTGGAACCAGCTGGCGCAGAACCAGTTTCTGAGGGATGACATCCAGGATTCCATCACCTCGAGCGAGTATTCCATTGCCATCAACCCTGACGATGAAGAGGCTGTCCTCAACAAGGCAAACGGTCTCTTCACGCTTGGGAACTATGAAGAGTCGCTGAAGTTTTACGAGCGGTACAAACAGCTGTGCCCTCATCAGGACACCAGCATCATAGATGTTACCATCGGACATATCCGACTCATGCAGGGGCAGGCCGTCGAGGCGCAGCGGTGTTACCGGCAGGCGCTGTCAGAGTCGAAGAACAAGCCTTTGACGCTCGTCCACATCGGTATTTCTGCTTTCGACAACGGCTATGTGGAGTATGCTTACCGTATCTTCATCAACCTGCTGCCCGAAACGGATGACGAATGGGACATCGGCTTCGCCTATCTCGCACGCTGCTGCTACGAACTGAAGAAGGAAAAAGAATACAAGCTGTTTCTGCGGAAAGCTGTCGAAAGGAACCCGGAGGAGTGTGTCGAGGTGCTGTCCGACCTTTTTCCGGAGGGTACAAGTCCGCAGGACTACCTTACTGCCGGCTTCCGGGGATAGGACGAATAAGAACAGAACGAATATTCATTAATAAAATCATCACAATGAACTTTATCACAGCCATGCTCTCACAGCTTGATTATGGCACTATTTTTCTTCTGATGCTCCTCGAAAGTACCGTCTTTCCCGTACCGTCAGAGCTGGTTGTCACTCCGGCTGCTTACCATGCCGCCGGCGGAAACCTCAATATGTGGCTGGTCATCCTCTTCGCTACGCTGGGAGCAGACTGCGGTGCGACAATAAATTATCTTGCAGGCTGGTATCTCGGCCGTCCCGTCATCTACCGGTTCGCCAACAGCAGGTGGGGACACGCCTGTCTGCTGAACCAGGAGAAAGTGGAGAAGAGTGAACGGTACTTTGACAGGCATGGCATGGTGGCAACTATCACGGGACGGCTTCTGCCCGGCATCCGCCATCTTATTTCCATTCCTGCCGGTCTGGCAAAGATGAGCTACTGGAGGTTTCTGTTCTACACTACTCTGGGTGCCGGGGCATGGCACAGCATCCTTGCGCTTCTCGGGCATTATATGCACGCTTTTGTCCCGGAAGAGCAGCTTCATGACAGGATACTGGAGTATGGAGAGTACATCAAGGTTGGGTTGATTCTTTTGGTTGTCATGGTCTGTGCCTATTTCATTGTGAAGTGGTATGTCAAACGAAAGAGAAACGGCAACTGACAGGCATGAGGCAGTTATGCAGATGTTCAATTTAAATAAATCCTTGTTATGATTGCAAACGAGAAATACATCGAAGAGATTGCAGGCGGACAGCCCCTTTCCGACGTGGAGGAGCGTACGTTGGCTGAAAGAATAAAGGTGGGCGATGCTCATGCCTTAGAGAAACTGACCAAGGCCAATCTGAAATACGTTGTCTCACTGGCGCATCAGTACCGCAACCGCGGGCTGGGAGAGGACGATCTCATCAGCGAGGGGAACATCGGTATGATGCACGCTGCACAGCGGTTTGACGGGACAAGGGGTGTACGTTTCGTCGTTTTCGCCGCACCCTATATCCGCAAGGCCATGGAGGAAGCCATAAAAGAACAGGCGGCTCTCTACAAGCTGCCGCGCAATGAGAAAAACCGGTCTGAGCAGAAACGATCGCACGCCATCTCTATCGACCAGCCTGTACCTGTCGGCAGCAGCAATAATTTCACACTTCAGAATGTGCTGGAAAACGACAATGCGCCTCATGCCGACGAGCAGCTCAATCAGGAGATTCTCAGTGCGGAAATTCAAAAGGGACTGGGTGTCCTGAATGAGCGTGAGCGGCAAGTCATCACCTGTCTCTACGGCCTTTCCGGTATACATTACACCATGGCGGAGGCAGCGGAACACATGGGACTGAAGCGGGAACGTGTCCGTCAGATCCGTGACGGGGCGTTGCGCAAGCTCCACAAGCGGATGAAATAGACGGAATGGCAATTCTGTTTCAGCCTGTCTCTTCGCTGTCAGGGAAGAAGTCGCAGGCGTGTTGTATTGTGTCATTTGACGTATCGGGCTGCCAGTGTGTGTGGCTGCTCTTTCCTGTCTGGTGGCATTCATACGGCCTTTTTCCTTTTTCTGTTTTCACTTTCCTCTTTTTTCTGCCTTTTATTCCGATTTTTTTGTGTTACTTTTGCAGTCTGGTTATTTGAGTTTACTAACGTTTTAACCCCTGCCGAATAAGATAAGTTCTTCTTGCAAAAGCCGCCGATGACCAATGTGATAAATATGAGAAGGAGCTTGAAGTGGCTGGTCGCCGCCGTGGCTACACCGGTCATTCTGTTTCTGATACTTGTTGGGCTGCTTTACTGTCCCCCGGTACAGAACTGGGCGGTAAAGCAGGTTGCTGCGTATGTGTCAGCACATACAGGAATGGAGGTGAGCCTTGAGCATGTCAGTCTGTCCTATCCTCTGGATCTCCAGCTGGATGGACTGAGAATACTGCGGCAGAACGATTCCATCCCGAACAGGAAAGATACGGTGGCCGATGTGCGTCGTCTGGTGGCCAGCGTCGACCTGCTGCCGCTGCTGGAGAGCAGGGTTGAAGTGAACGAGCTGACCTTCACGGGGCTGAAGGCAAATACAGTCAACTTCATCGGTGACCTCCGTATTCGCGGGGACTTGCAGCGACTGCACGTCGTGAGCCATGCCGTCAATCTCATCGGTGATTCTGTCCGTGTGAACAAGGCGGATGTCGAGGGCGGATGGATAGATGTCGCTCTGGGCGATACAGTGCCTGAAGATCCGAACAGACAGAAGCCCTTGTGGCGTGTCAACATAGACCGGATCAACCTTTCCAAGACCGCTTTCAGTCTTCATCTTCCGGGCGATACGATGAGTGTCCATGCCCGTTTCACGAAGGCCGTAGCGAAGGGTACTGAGCTTCTGCTGCATGACAATATATATAAGGTGGCAGATCTGGACTGGCAAGGAGGTACGTTCAGCTATGACCAGAATTATGTCCGCCGTGTACGTCAGGGCTTTGATGCGGCTCACATGGCGATGCGTGACGTGAACATCGGCATAGACTCTTTTCTCTATGCGGCTCCGAAGCTGTCTCTGCGTGTGCGGACAGCCAACTTTAGGGAACGGAGCGGACTGGTGCTGAACGATTTTCGGGGGGCTTTCGCTATGGATTCCACACACATCCGCCTGCCCGGTCTCCGTCTTCAGATGCCTGGAACGGAACTTGCCGGGCGTTTCGAAATGGACATGAATGCTTTTGCCGATGACCATCCCGGGCAGCTCTCTGCACGGATGGACGGCTATCTGAGTCTTATCGACCTCCGTCCTTTCCTCACGTCTATACCCGGGAATATCCGCCGGGCTCTCCCCACTGGGCGTGTCACGGTGCGGGGGCAGCTGGAAGGCAATCTCCGTTCGGTTTCATTCCGCCAGCTCCATCTGTCTCTGCCTGGCTGTTTTGACCTTACAGGGACAGGCTGGGTGGCCGATATGATGAGAGGATCAGGCCATTTACGCAGTGATCTGCATCTGAAGGGGACGGTCGGAAATATAGACTTCATTAACAGTCTTCTGCCGAAAGCTGTGCGCAGGACGGTTTCCATTCCGCATGGGATAGGACTGGATGGAACAGTCCACGTGCGCAAGACGCTATATACAGGCAGGATGCGGCTGACCCAGGGAGGCGGTCGGATCTGGATGGATGGTGCCTGCAATACGGCGACCGGCCTTTACCGGCTGACGGCCGATGCGTCCGCATTCCCGCTCCAGCATTTCCTTCCACATATGGGACTTTCGCCTTTCTCCGGCTTTGTGAGGACACAAGGACACGGCACTGATTTCATGAATCCGAGGTCATCGGTGAATCTAAGCCTGCGTATCCAACGTTTTAAATATGGGAAGTATGTACTTGACGGACTGAACGGGGATGTCTCGAAACACGGCGAGCAGCTGTCGGCACACATAAAGAGCACGAACAGGATGCTGGGTGGTGACTTCTCCTATAGGGGGCAGATGAATGCGAAGTCGGTCAACGGACACGTGCGTGGCTGGCTGCGTCGAGTGGACCTGCATGCACTGGGAATGATGAAAGAGAGATATGTCGTTTCGACCTGGGCTGACGTTGATGTGCGTTCGGATATGACGGCCAACCACCATGTCATGGGTTCCCTTCGTTCGTTCCGTTTCTTGCAGGAAGGCAGGAAGAAGAGCCGTCTTCTGGCTGCCGGGAGCTTTGATGTAAGGGCGGATGTACGTCCAGCAGGGCTTGACACCCATGTGAAGGGAAGGCTGGCGACAGCGGATCTGCAGGCTCTGGGACTAATCGGGAAACATTATGTGACATCGGCCGATGCTGACCTGTCCCTGCGTTCGGACATGAAGCATTACTATGCAGTAAACGGTTACGTAGGCAAAGTTATGCTGAATGAGCTGCGTAAAGGTGGATATGTGCCGTTGGTAGAAGGCAGCTTCCATGTTGATGCTGCAATGCGGGGCGGAAAGATAGACGGTGCGGTCAAGGGTGTATTCCCTCGGATAGACCTCTATCAGCTGGGAGTTGTGGACAGACCGCTGTCAAGCAGCTTTGCCGTCAATGCGTCATTTGCCATGTCGGGCAAGGATGACCTGCGTGTCCGCGGTCTGATCGGCGACCTTCATGTCTCCGACCAGCACCACACTTATGTCCCGGGCGACGTGAATGTAGACCTCATGAGTCGCCGCGACACGGTACATGCCGTAGTCGATGGCGGTGACTTCCAGCTCAGTACGGCATTCAACAGCAGTGTGCATCAGCTGGCTGAGGCGGGGCAGAGAATCTACAAAAGCCTTCTCGGACAGATTGCCAGCCGGCGTATAGACCAGTCAGCGATACTCCGACAGCTGCCCACAGGGCATTTTACGCTTCGCAGTGGTCCTAACAATCTCTTCAGCAGTCTGCTTGCACAGGATGGTTATGCCTTCAGGCAGGCCGATATTGACCTGACTTCTTCTCCGGCAAAGGGAATCGACGGGAGGATAGATGTCGACTCGCTCGTATATAACGAAATACATCTCGACAGCATCAGAGCGGTTCTCACCAGCGTGGGCGGACAGATTAATTATTCCGTGGCAGTGAACAACAGCCCGGAGAACACCTATCCTTATCACGGCTATCTGCGTGGCGTGCTGTACGAACATGGCTTGCAGACCCATGCTACCATCCTTGACAACAAAGGGAAGACCGGACTTGATCTGGCTTTGCAGGCTGCGATGAAGGGTCGTGGCATACAGCTGTCGATTACCTCTCCACAGTCGGTTCTGGGCTACAAGTCGTTTTCTGTCAACGATTCCAACTATATCTATATCGGACGTGACCGCCGTCTGTCGGCCAACCTGCGTCTTCAGGCGGCTGACGGAGCAGGCCTGCTCGTCTCGACAGAGGATGCTGACAGCACTTCGTTGCAGAATGTTACGGTCTCCATGAACCACTTTGAACTGGGCAAGCTGTTCACGGTATTGCCTTTCGCACCGAATATTTCGGGCGTGCTCGACGGCGACTACCACATTGTCCAGACAGCCAGCGACCTTACAGTGTCGACTGATATGACAATCAAGAAGCTCGTCTATGAGAACTGTCCGATGGGAGATGTCGGTACACAGTTCGTCTATATGCCTAAGGATGGCGGTTCACATTATGTCGATGGAATCATAACGCAGAATGGAAAGGAGGTCGGTATTCTCTCGGGAACCTACCACAGCGAAGGAGCAGGGTCGTTGGATGCAACGCTGGAGATGGACCGTTTCCCGCTGAATTACGTGAACGGATTTGTTCCCGACCAGCTTGTCGGGCTTGAGGGAGTAGGAGAAGGGACGCTGTCGGTGAAAGGACCGCTGAAGAAACTGGACATCAACGGTGAAGTCTATCTTGACTCTTCTTATCTGGTAAGTGTTCCTTATGGGATAAAGATGCGTTTTGCCGACGACCCTGTCCTGATACGCAACAGCCACATAGAGTTTGAGAACTTCGAACTCTTTGCCAGCAACGGCTCTCCTCTCGACATCTCGGGCTATCTTGACTTTTCCAATCTCGACAGGATGAGGCTTGATGCCCGTATGCAAGCCAGGAACTTCCAGATTATCAATGCGAAAGAAGAATCCGCGTTCAGAGGTGTACGGCAAAGCTTTCGTCGACTTCATGGGACGGATCAGCGGACCGTTGGACAACTTGCAGATGGGCGGCAAACTCGATGTGCTGGGCAACACGGATATGACGTATGTCGTACGTGACGGAACACTGGCCACAGATACCGAACTGAAAGACCTTGTACAGTTCACCGACTTCACCGACTCTACGGTGGATGTCGTCAAGCGGCCGGACATCACCGGCTTTACGATGGGGCTTGCCGTAGACATCGACGAGCAGGCGCATGTGCTCTGTGCGCTGAACGCCGACCAGTCTAACTACATCGACTTTCATTGGAGGCGGTAACCTGCAGCTCAACTACGACCCCACGAACGGGGTGCAGGTCCGTGGCCGGTACACGTTGAGCGAGGGCAAGATGAAGTACTCCCTGCCGGTCATTCCACTGCGTACGTTCAATATCCAGGACGGAAGTTACGTTGAATTCACAGGCGATCCGATGCGTCCGACGCTGAACATTACGGCGACGGAAGATGTCAGGACAAGTGTTTCCAATGGTACCGGGGAAGGAAGAATAGTGGACTTCAAGTGCGGCGTGAGCCTTACCCGGCAGTTCCCCAAGCCCGGAGTCGAGTTCATTATCTCTGCTCCTGAGGACCAGGAGATGCAGAACACATTGAATACGAAGAGTGTGGAAGAACGCTCGAAACTTGCCGTTACGATGCTGGCATCGGGTATGTATTTCGACGGAGAGAACTCGGCAAGTGCCAACACGGCGATGAGCGGTGCCCTGGCAGGCTTCCTTCAGACACAGGTGAATGCCATTACGGGCCGTGCGCTCAACTCCATGGGACTGGACCTTACGGCCAACATGGAAAGTGCCGCTGATGTCAACGGCAACCTGCACACTGACTATACATTCAAGTTCTCCAAGCGGTTGTGGAACAACCGTCTGCGCATTGTGATGGGAGGACGTGTCGCAACCGGATCGCAGTTCTCTGAAGAGACGGAGCCTACTTCGATAATCTCTCGCTCGAATACCGCCTGAACCAGAATGAGACGAAAATACCTCAAGCTCTATTATGAGCGTGAGGGCCTACGACTGGCTGGAGGGCAGCCTGAGCGAGTTCGGTGCCGGTTTCATGTGGAGGCGTAAGCTGCGCCATTTCAGGGACATCTTCCGCTTCAAGGAGGATGAGCCTGTCATCCTGCCGCCAGCAGAGACTCCCGCACCGTGACAGCTAATTAATTTTTGTCAATGAGAAGAAAAAAAATAACCACGGGTGGCTCAATGTGGTAGCTACACAAGCCCCATAGGGCTGTTAGGGCTGGTTGTCTTGATGAACCTGACCGGCTGCAGCACTACCTCCGCCATTCCCGACGGCGAGCAGCTGTACACTGGCATGGAGTCGACAAGATACAGCAACTACCAGCGTAACAAGCATTTCATTGCCGTACAGGAAGAGCTTGACGTGATCCTGGCAACCATGCCCAATGCTGCCTTGCTGGGCAGCCCGCATATACGGTCGCCTTTCCCTGTAGGGCTCTGGGTGTGGAATGCCTTTTCTCAGGATACCACCCGTTTCAGTCGCTGGATGGTAAAAGCGTTCGGATCGGCACCGGTGCTGATGAGTTCCACTACGCCCGACCTGCGTGTCACCGTAGGCGAGAATCTGTTGAAGAAGCGTGGTTATTTTGACGGAAAGATAAGCTACGAGCGCATAGCACAGCGCAATCCGAAGAAAGCACGCCTTCGCTATGCAGTAGACATGGGACATCTGTGGACGCTTGACACCGTGCGTTACACCAATTTCACACCGGCGGCCGACAGTCTGATAACGGCCCACCTCGACGAAGCGGTCATCCACAAGGGAGATGCCTTCGATGTATCAACACTCGAACAGGAGCGTAAACGGATCACGGAACTGTTCCGTAGCAACGGTTACTACTATTATCAGAACAGCGATGCCAGTTATCTTGCAGATACGACCCTTGTCCATGGCGAGGCTGCCGTTCGTCTGCAGATGGCCGATTCTGTGAATCCGCGTGCTTTGCGGACGTGGACAATCGGGACGGTTACCATCAATCTGCAGCGTGAGTTTATGGAGAAGCTGGAGAAAGAGCGGCGTTTCCGCGATGTCATTGTGAACTACAACGGGGCGCATATGCCGCTCCGTATGCGTACCATAGCCAACGACCTGAAGATGTGGCCCGGCACGTTGTACAATCATGAACTGCATGAGCAGAGCCAGCGGCAGCTGGCTGCCGGCGGAATCTTTACTTCCACGAGTTTCACCTTCACTCCCTGTGACACTACGGACACGTGTCGTGTGCTTGACATGAAGGTGGACTGCCTGTTCGACAAGCCTTACGACTTCTATGTAGAGGCGTATGGAAAAGGAAAGACAAGCGGCAGATACGGTCCCGAGGGCATTATCGGTTTTACCAAGCGCAATGCCTTCCGTGGCGGGGAAAGGCTGAACCTGCGTGTACACGGTGCCTACGAATGGTCGTCGAACAGTGATGACGACGGACGCAGCCGTCTGGGAATCAATAACTATGAGTACGGTGTCGAGGCGAACCTGCAGATTCCACGCTTTGTTAATCCTTTCGTTGCGCCTCCCCGTAAACGCTGGATGAAGATACAGAGAAAGGTAGAAGAGGCTGCGGAGAAAGGGCTGGCGTACAAGCCGAAACCGCCCCGTACCTATTATACTACGCCTTCCACGACGCTGAAAGCCTCTGTCGACGTGCTGAACCGTGCCAAATACTTTAAGCGGCATGTGGTGTCTGGAGAACTGACCTACCAGTGGCAGCCCAACGAACGAAACAGTTACTCGTTCTCGCCGCTTTCACTGACGTATGAATACATGCACAAAGTGACCGACCGTTATCTGGAACTCATTGACAGCGTGCCGTATCTGGAGGTGTCGATGGCGGACCAGTTCATCCCGAAGATGCTGTTCCAGTACACCTTCATGAGTCCTGCCCGCTATCGTAATCCCGTGAAGATATGGACTTCCGTGAGTGAAGCGTCAAATGTGCTGTCGGCTGCTTATACCCTGTCGGGCCGTCATTGGAGCGAGAAGAACAAACAGCTCTTCAAGAATCCTTTCGCACAGTTTCTCAAGGTAGAGGCTAATCTTACCAAGATATGGACAGTGGCGGAGAAGAGCAGTGTTGCCGCCCACGTCAATGCAGGAGCTCTCTGGGCATGCAGGAACAGCCGTTTCGCTCCGTACACCGAGCAGTTCTATGTGGGCGGAGCCAACAGCATCCGTGCCTTCAACGCACGGCAGATCGGTCCGGGACGTTACCGGTCTACTCAGCGCCGCCGCTCGTATGTAGAACAGACAGGCGACATCAAGTTTCAGATGAACCTTGAATATCGTCCCCGGCTGATGGGTTCGCTCTATGGAGCGGTCTTCCTCGATGCTGGCAATGTCTGGACGATGCACTATGACGAAAGGCCGCCCGGGGCTACTTCAAGATGAAGAACCTGTTTAAGGAGATGGCACTCGGCACCGGTGTGGGCCTCCGCTACGATCTTGGTTACTTCATGCTCCGTGTCGACTGGGGTATCGGTCTGCACGTGCCGTATGACACAGAGTAAGAACGGCTTTTACAATATATCCAGTTTCAAGGACGCACAGGCGTTCCATTTGGCTATCGGCCTTCCTTCTGATATTCCTTTATGATTTCGCATTGTCACTGACTGGATGCAGCAGTGTAAAAGCTATCAGCAGGACGTATTTTTCCTGCATAGGGACTGTTCTTGTTGCACTGTCTCGAGCTATTGGCAGCGTGTTGTTTATCTTTTTGCCGTCACTTTTAACATCCTTCACTAATACATTGTTTATTAGCGTGTTATATGTATTTAAAGAGTGACGGAAGTGACAGGAAAATAATTTCACAGCAGATTGCTCACAGGCGCATCTGCCGTGGATGAATGTCAGACGATGTCTTATCCTAAAGTATATTCTTCTGCGGCGGACTCTTCATCGGCATGATGTTTATTCAAAGCATTTATTTTCTATCGAATTCATAATGCTTGACGTGATCCGTGCTAAGCCTTGACACCATGGGTGTACACCCTCAACACCAATGGTGTTTACCCTCGCCACACTGACAGGAAAGAATCTGTGTGCAGTAAATGATAATCCCCATTAATTATCTACTGGTCCAATTTAGGAGGCTGGCAGTAGGTGTGGTAAAAAGGACGGGTCGGGAAGTCGGGAAGGACGGTTCCGGTTGGACCGGTCCAAAGCCGTGTTCCAAAATCTTCCCCATCCCCGCTTGCTATCGGATAAGATTTAGTAACTTTGCAGGCGGTTAATTCATTTTCTATGGTCAAGAAGATTTTTAAAGTGATAAGGTGGGTGCTTGCTCTGACCTTCATTTCCACAATACTGGCGGTGGTAGTCTATCGCTTTGTCCCTGTTTATTTTACTCCTCTGATGCTCAGCCGTTGCTTTGAGCAGATAGGAAAAGGTGAATCCGTCAAGCTCTATCACGACTGGATTCCTTTGGAGAAAGATACTGAAGTCGATGCCGGTTGCCGTAATGGCGAGCGAGGACCAACGTTTCCTTGTTCATCACGGCTTTGACTACCAGGCCATCGAGGCGGCGGCAGAAGACCATCTGAAGAACGGGAAGAAGCTGCGCGGCGGTTCTACCATATCCCAGCAGACGGCGAAGAATGTCTTTCTGTGGCAGGGACGGTCATGGCTGCGGAAAGGCCTGGAGGCGTATTTCACCTTCCTCATCGAGGCCTTGTGGAGCAAGCAGCGCATCATGGAAGTCTATCTGAACTCTATCGAAATGGGTGATGGAATCTATGGCGTTGAAGCCTGTGCCAAGCAGAACTTCGGCATGGAAGCCATCCAGCTGGACCGGCGCGACTGTGCCCTTATTGCAACCACGCTGCCCAATCCCAGCGGTTCTCTTCAAAGAATCCCGGACCTTATATGCGCAGACGTATCGGACAGATTGAACAGCAGATGACATTTATTCCGGCCTTCCCTGACGAGCATTAGCCTTTTCGTACAGCAGTCTGTCATGCCGTTTCGCCCGATGACAAGAACCATTAGCATCAAGTATCAGAATGAAAGATCAAGATAGAGAAGAGGAGATTCTCTCCGCACTGAACGAGAGCCAGCGTTCGGCGGTGGAATATTGTACAGGTCCCTCACTGGTCATCGCCGGTGCCGGATCCGGCAAGACCCGTGTGCTGACGTATAAGATTGCCTATCTGCTGAACAAGGGTCTTTCCCCCTGGAATATCCTTGCTCTCACGTTTACGAACAAGGCTGCAAGGGAAATGAAAGAGCGGATAGCCCGGATAACGACTGCAGGAGAGGCACAGCGGTTTTACATGGGGACTTTCCACTCCATCTTCTCACGCATCCTGCGGCGTGAAGGGCAAGCTGTCGGGTTCAGCGGCAATTTCACCATCTATGACGAGACGGATTCGCGCTCGCTGATCAAGAGTATTGTGAAAGCCTTGGGGCTTGACGAGAAGGCATACGAAGCCGTCGTCGGTCCACAGCTTCATTTCCATGGCGAAAAACCATCTGATAACGGCCGATGGTATGCGGAAGACCGTGCGGCAACCGAACGTGACAGAAACGCCCGTATGCCGGCGGTCCACCTGATATACAAGGCTTATGAGGCAAGATGCCGGCAGGCGAATGCCATGGACTTTGACGATATTCTGCTTTACACGTACCTGCTCTTCCGTGACAACCGTGAGATAAGGGAAAAGTACGGACAGCAGTTTGAGTATATTCTTGTTGACGAGTATCAGGACATGAACTATGCGCAGGTGAACATCATCAGTCTGCTGGCGGAGACACCGCCGTATCTGTGTCGTCGGCGACGACTACCGAGCATCTACTCTTTCCGTGGTGCGAACATTGACAATATTCTCCGTTTCAGAAACAAGTTCACCGATGCCCGCCTCTTCAAGCTGGAAAAGAATTACCGTTCGACACAGTTCATTGTGCAGGGCTGCCAACTCGCTGATGAAACACAACGAACGGCAGATTCCCAAGGAAGTCTATTCAAAGGAAGCCGCAGGTGAAAAGGTACTCTACAAGCCCTGCTACAGCGACAGGGAGGAGGCGATGGCTGTTGCTGCTGAACTGAAACGCATCAGACACGGTGACTCCTGCGATTATGACAACTTCGCTGTCCTCTACCGAACGAGATGCCCAGAGCCGTCCTTTCGAGGATGAGTTCCGCAAGCAGGGGATTCCCTACAAGATCATCGGCGGGCTTTCCTTCTATCAGCGAAAGGAAATCAAAGACATCATCGCATATTTCAGACTGGTTGCCAACCCTGATGACGAGGAGGCCTTCCGCCGGGTCATCAACTATCCTGCACGTGGCATCGGCAATACGACCGTACAGAAGATCATTGCCTGTGCCCAGCAGCATGCGGTATCGCTTTGGGAGACAATCCTCAGCCCGGCAGAATACGGTCTGGATGTCAACAAAGGAACATTGGCGAAACTGTCTTCCTTCAGGATGCTCATCAGCAGCTTTATAAAGAAAGCGGCACTGACGAATGCCTATGAGCTTGGATGCGAGATTATCGAAAAAAGCGGTGTGGGGGCTGATATCCGTTCTGGCAATGAACCGGAGGACCTGGCTCGCCGTGAAAACCTGGAGGAATTCATGTCGGCCATGCAGGGGTTTGTTGACACGGGACGTGAGGAAGGACGCGAGGAAAACGTTTACCTGGCAGACTATCTTCAGGAAGTGGCACTCTATACGGATGCAGACAAGGAAGAAGATGATGTGCCGAAGGTGACGCTTATGACGATTCATGCTGCAAAGGGACTGGAGTTCCCGACGGTATTTGTCGTCGGGTTGGAAGAAAACATCTTTCCCAGTCCGATGTCGTCAGGTTCAAAACGCGGGATAGAGGAAGAACGCCGCCTGCTCTATGCTGCCATCACGCGTGCCGAGCGGCATGCATCCTGACCAATGCGAAGAACCGTTTCCGTTACGGTACAATGCGGTTGACAACGCAGTCGCTTTCTGGGACGATATGAACTCTCTCTCCTTCGTACAGATGATTATGCCACAGGTGTCTTCGAGAGACAGCGGCATAAAATGCCTTGGGATGAGGAAGATGGAGGATATGGAAGGGGAAGACAGCGTGAATATGAACCGAACAGGGCGTATACCGGCAGCAGGCCGTGGGGCAGAGATTTCCGGCAGATGGGGCCGCGATGGCAGAATGCCAACCCTGTAGCCAGTCAGTTTCCGTGCCGATCCGCAACCGAAGATCACCGGACGTAAGAAACCAGAAGTGGCCGTTGATCCGCTTTCTGACCGTACGAAGCGCAGGTTGGTCACTGAAGGTGGCAGTTTCAGGCGGCTTTCGTCAGCGATGGCAAATGGCGGTAGGACGGTTTCCTCTCCATCATCCACATCGCCTTTATCATCTGCTTCTGTTGCAGGACTCAGCGTAGGGGTCGTGATCGAACACCAGCGGTTCGAGGGTCGGCCAGGTACTGGGGCTCGAAGGGACAGGCGAGAACGCCAAGGCGACCGTCGAGTTCCACAATGCCGGGAAGAAGCAGCTCCTGCTGAAGTTTGCCAAGTTCAAGATTATCGGATAGGCGATGATGGGGGGATAAGCGATGAAAGACGGTGATACGATGACGAAATGATTGGCTTTATTGCTGGTTATTCTTGTGTAGCGGGCATCCCATACCGCCGTTTGTGCCCATCGCCGACATCTGCCTGTGGGGCGGTACTTGCATCGCTCCGGGTCGTCGGTCGGTGCAAAGGGCACATCAGGATTATGGATTTCCTCAAGCGTTTCTGTGAGCTTTCTGAAGAAATCCCTTTCGTATAGAGTGACATCGGTCATCTCTTTGCCGTCCATGATTATTACAGGCGTATAGTCTTCGCCGCCGGAATGTTGGATGAAAAGCAAGGCAGGGCTCACCGGGTGGTGGCCAGGGTTGTGTGGGATGTCATACCTTGATTCGATGAGACTGTAAAGCATGGCCTGCATTGTATAGTCGCTTTTCTTCTCTATGTTTTTCGGGTCAAAGACTGCTTCAACATTCTTCAGAGGTTCAGCGGTCTTGCTTCCGGTCTTATAGTCGACAACACGCAGCCAGGCTTTCTCGTGCCGACGAACACTTCATCAGGAAGCCGGTCTATGCGTCCGCCTGTTTCTATCTGCTTCTCGGTCCCGTTCACGTTGATGAGCAAGGTCCGCTTCACATTGAATTCATGCCCGATAACACGCAGTGGAGTCGTACGCCGGTCTATTCGCAGTAATTGATAGAGATATTTTTTTATGACCTCCCGGTTGATGAGTTGTAGACCGATTAAGTCTGGGATGTCTTCTGCTCTCCCGGTTGCTGATGGAAAAGTTCTGTTGCGATATGCTTCGTCAACTACATCATCCATAGTAGACTTTATGCCGTCTGCCGTGAATGGCTGTGCGCTCTTTCCGGTCTTCAGCACGTAGTCGATGTCGTCAGTGATGACTTCTTTTGGCAGTAGTTTCTCGCTTACATGAGCTGGGCGGCGGAATGAAAGATGTTGCCGAACATCCTGTTATCAACATCGTCGATGTCAGTTTCTTCGTTCTCATTTATCTCTGCAATATATTTAAGTAATAGCTTTAAATGACAGCTTATCGTATGTGTTGATGGCGGTCGGCGAAAATAGCTGATTTCATCGAGCTTGTTTAGTACAGCTTTATCTTTTGTAACGGCTTTTTGCCTCACAGCGCATAGGGACTTGGCCGGCCTGAAGCGTCATCCGGCGGATGAGGATGATTCCATTCGACCATCAGCTGTAACATGAAGCGGCTCATTTCTCGGTCCTGCTTCCTTGTGTGGAGTTGTTGTAAAGGAAGGTAATATCCTTTGCTCGCTGGATAAGACTGTGCAAAATAGTAGCTGTAGATTGACACCTTGTTGTCGATAGTTGTCCAGGTCGTATGCTTTGCGGATGAGATGGGGAATGAACGACAGGTCATCCACCTTTTGGCATATTGCCTTCGTTGCAGGAAAAGAACAGTACATGGTCGAAATCCAGGGTTGCGCGTCTCCAGACGCCCGTACCTGTACGCCACGTGCCGGCTCCCCATGGAAGAATGCTTGTAGACGAGGACAAGCTGCGTCAGCATCGGCGGAAAGACAACTGTCGGCCTCAAGGTCGCCGCCTGCCATCAAGTCGCTCAGTCTGTGAGAAGCGTGAACATACGGAATACGGACTCTCTCCGAATAGCGGATCCTTGTCTGCTGCGCCGTTTACTCCGATGAGCCGGATGTTTCTTGCCAGCCAGTCTGCCAAAGCTGGCAGATGTTGTCTGTCACTTGGATGATATTCAAGGAGGGTCCGGCTCTGGGTGGGATGTAAAACCGAGTGGTTTTGCTCCAGTTGTTCGAGGGACCTCCAGAAACATTCAGAATGAGATACTTTCCGTATGGATGCCGTAATACCCTGCTGACATGATGAAGTCTGTAGCCTTGTTCCTGTACGGGTAACCTTCTGTCTGAAGAATCAGCAGTGCGTCACCATTGAGAGCTATTGGAGTCTGCGCATGGGTATCCTGTGGTAATGTTTAAGGTCTCGACTTCGCTTGGAATACAGTGGATGACAGTCTGGAGCAGATGCTCGTCGCAAAGAACGATTGCGGTATGCGTGCCGTCCTTGTATCTGCCGTCCTTGCGCGCAGTTCCGTAATGTACCGTGCCTGCAGGTTCTCGGTGGGAGCGGATACAAAGCTGATTCTTTCTCTTTGACCGAGATTGTCATACAATTCGTCATTGTTGTTTGGCGAGGGAATTAGGGAACCTGTTGAGCCATTGTCTGATGTAGTTGCCGCCTCATTCGTCCGTCCCCATGTAATAGCGGTCAATCCCAATAGAAATCCGCCTTTTCTTCTTCCTTGAAGCGTTTGAAAGATCCGCTGCTCAACTTTTTTTGAAGAACGTTGAAACCTGCGAAAGCATAGTGCTGGTATCTGGTCTGGATATCTGCCTGTTCTGCCACATCCTGTAAAGCATCCCTTCATAAGCAAGTTCCTGAGTGAAGCTTTTCCCGAAAATCAGTTGTATATATCATTTAACCGTTCCCCAAAGAGTTATGAACCGTTCTCAGATTCCTTCAGGCTTATCATCGAAAATTGGCGAAGAAACGGTGCAGTTCTGCCTTCTGTTCATCGTTGAGATAGCTGATGTCATCCAATTCTCTGAGGGTTGCTGATATTGGAGAATATCAGGCGTGCATCTCCAGAGTTCTTGTCGATGTCATCGAAAGTCTGCGAAGCAGTTGCCCCCATCCATAGAACTGGTCGAGCGTCTCTCCGACATTGCCGGTCACCTCTACATAGGTCTTGTAGAGGGTCACTATCTGATGGGATCGGCGACAGTAAGTCCGGAATGCTGGCGGAAGAAATCGGAGATTGTGACATCGGCGGGACTCCACAGGGTTGTCCGCCATCGAGCCAGTGCCTGATTCAGGAGAGGAGGCTCGTTTGTTCAGGGAAGACAACTGCCACATCAGACATATCTGTGCCGTACTTTTTGAGCAGGTCTTGTGCTACGTATTCAAGGAATGTCATCATAATTTAAAAATGTCCCCCTCACAAAATGAGGTGTAGAGATTGATTCTTTCTGATTCTTGTCGTGATTTAACGGTCTGTTATTAACCGATTATTTTCTGATTGGTTACTCTGTTGCTATTTCCGTTCTTATGGGTTTCTTTCCCGTCTGTCTGGGATAATCGCCATGATATTTGCAGAACTAACAGGACTGCAGTGCTTCGTCTGCTTTCAGGTATGGAACCCGAGGTGAGTATGACCTCGTTTCTGATAACATACCAGATATACCCCGACACGTGCTGATAGCCCATGTTTGTGAGACGGTTTCATATACCGCTGCACCTGTTCGCGGTACTCTTCACGTGGCTTGCCGAATTTGAAATCGACGACGATAAGCTCTTTGCCGTCGGTCATGACGCCAGTCGGACGGTGCTCTTGTGCTTCCTTGCTCTCACAGTCATATTCGAGGATCGTACACTCGTTGAAGAGTTTCCAGCGAGGACTGAACCAGCCTTTCACCATTTCGTTCTTGAGCGCATCGGCAATCTTTTCTCTCAGATCTTTTGATGTAATCTCATCGTTGTATATGATTCCCTCCTGCTCCAGTTCTTTCAGCCGCGGTTCTATGTCGGCCTCGGTTAGGATAGTTGAAAATAACTGGTGGAGAATGTTCCCCACCTTTATATCCCGGCTCCTCTCAGATGGATCAGGTCTTCCCCCCTCACAAAGTCGTGGCTTTTGTTGCTTTGCCGAAGCTGACAGGATGGGGGAAGGTCTCGATTTTCAGTGTGTGCGTGTCCGGAGTAACTTCAAAGGGATTGGCGGTAGCTTTCTTCTTTATGCTCTGAACGTTGTCTGGAAGGCTTCCATATTCAAAAGCGAGTGTCTCTTTTCTCCTTGGTTATCAAGTCTTGCACGTTAAGCTCCGTTGCGAGTTGAGATAGGATCAGCTGTATAATCTGCGACCGGTTGGAAGCTGTGCCGCCATTCTGAAGTTCTTTGAACCGCTTGTCGAAGTCCGCTTGCCCGTTATAAAGAGATTCTTTCCGCACGTGTAAATGCAACATAGAGCAGGTTCATGTTGTCTACGGTATTCTGCAGATGCTCCGCTTTATAGTCATCCTCAAAGACCATTACCCATCATGTTTTTCTTTGAGAAGTCTACGAGGAATCAGCGGCAATTCACCGTAAAGGCTTCTCTTTGTTTTCTCCCGGACACCAGATTGTGTACCCTTCTTTTTCAGTTCCCAATCACAGAATGGAATCAACACGTTGTCGTACTCCAGTCCCTTGCTCTTGTGAATGGTAATCAACCGGATGCCCTCAACCTCGTCACTCTAGAATGGTATTGGCCGAAAGGTTTCTTCCATTCTTCGATGAAATCGTCAATATCCGCAGGATGGTCACAGAGTATTCGTTCAATAGTGTCATAGAATAGTGCAGACATACGCACTCTGGCCTTCGGGGCTGTCAAGACTGAAGAGAATAGATTTCATCGACAAGATCCGTAGGTGACATTCTTAATAAAGGCTCAAATCTATTGATATAATCATCTGGCAACAAGTGTCTTGCACTATAGGAGCCTTTTTCAACAAATAAGGCGTTGTCATCCTTTCCAGTCTGTGAGGACTTGTTGCTGGTAGAAGCTTGACGAGACTTGTTTCTGTGAGTTTGTCTTCCAGATGTGTCAGTAATCGGAGCGCATGGACAATCACATTGACAGCCAGGACGCATCCAGCCGGAAAAGCCTCGTCGGACACGATTGTGACTTCCGTCCCGAACGTATGCAGAAATTCATCTGCGATGGCCTGTATGACCCCTTCGAGGCGTACGAGAATGGCAATGTCCTTTGCCGGCATCCATGTGAAAGGTTCACGCACGTTGTCGGTCAGTTCTTCAAGGACCTTCTCCTTGTACTCCTTTTCGTTTCTCCCACAATAAAACAATTTTATACGTACCCCAGCCTTTCCCGTCGTTTCTCTTTGGATGCTGTGCTATTTCCTGTAGGCTTCTGTCAGTTGGTTTGCCTCTCCGATACCATCACTTTCCGATTCTTCTACAGTCTGCTTTACAGCATGTGAAAAGAAAGCGTTGTTGAATCGGATGATATTCTCCTCCGACCGATAGTTGGTGTCAAGCGGCTGTATTTTTATCTGTTCCCCGGAGAATTCATGTTCAATATTGTTCAGCAGTTTCCAGTCACCCTGCCGCCAGCGGTATATGCTCTGTTTGACGTCACCGACAATCAGATTGTGCGAATCTATCTGCGCCATACAGTTGTCAAGCAGCTTCGGAAGTTCTTCCATTGAATAGTACTCGTATCCTGGAACTCATCAATCATGATGTGTTTCAGGTAGGCTCCATCTTTTTCAAATACAAAAGGTGTGTCAGAATCCTTCGTCAATGTAGCTAAGCAATGATTGTGTGTTGTAGCATAAATCAATTCGTGTCTTTGTTTGTCTCGTCGACAGCCTCTGATGGCGTGCAGCAGTCCGGAGCTGTGAGAATGTCTGAGCGTGAGGTTGCAGGATTGAAACTCTCTCAAGAAGATTTCCGGAGTGTCTCCAACTGCACCCGGTCATTGTATAATGATTCCGAAACAAGTGCGAGTGATGGTTGCCCGTTCTTCTGATGGACATTTCTTCGAAGCCAGTTGTCTGCACTTTTCCGGGCATTTTTCCGACATTCGCAGACGGTCCGTCGCCTGTTGGCTTGTCCTCGGCAAGTCTGGTGATATACTTCTGTGCAGCCCGAGAAAGTAGGATGGATCGATACAGCATCATCGATAGTCTGAAGCATCTGTTTTTGCCGGGTCATTCATCTTTCGGACTCATCTTGCGTCTCTTACGTAAATCCGTGATGAAACCGTCGAAAAATGATTCTTCGCTGGAAGCGTTCGTTGAGTTCCTGCTGGTGGTCCTTGTGAAATCCCTTGAAGATGTTCTTTCCAAAAGTCTTTTATCTGTCAGCGACATTCCATCCCTGGTCATCTTCGATGTTCTTGTCCGATATAGTCACGAATCCATTTCGGGACTGCTTCTCGCTTCCTCGAGGCTGTCCGATCATCTCGTCGACAGCCTGCGCTCCACCTGGTCGTCGTTGAGGTCGATGCGGAGGTTAGCCGTAAGATTGAGTTCACGGGCGAGGTTCCGCAATACAGACTGGAAAGCGTCGATTGTCTGCACCCGGAACTCATTGTAATGATGTGCGCGAGGCAGACAACGCCTCGGCGGCATTTTTCTCGGATAACTGTTTCCTGAAACCCGGTCTTTCTGACGACCTGGTCCGAAATACGCCTGTGGTCAGGGAAGATGATGGGCAATTCCGTAGCCAGCTGCTGACAGAATGCGTATTTTCATCTCCTGTGGCCTTGTTCGTGAAAGTCACGGCAAGAATCTTTTGTAATCCTGCGGGTTCTTTACCACCAGGTGATGTATTCAGGAAGCCAGTGTGAGACGTCCAGATCCTGCGAAGCCTTGTAAACAGTTAATGCTTTTTCCATTTTTGGCGGGTTGGGGAAATTTATGAGTCTGACACAATAGGTGAACATTCACGAATTTCTCCTCTATGGTAGAAAGAGCTTCTGCCGAAAGATGCCGAAAAGTGTGCTCCGCTGCCAGACATCTGTGCGTATATCGCCCACTGAGTCGCTACAGTTGTTCTTACTAGCACCAAGTCGAGGGAATTTTTGCAAATACTGATTCTTTCAGAGTCGTTTGTCAGCTCATTGCCTGAGGTGTCAGTGGGCTGCCGTACGATATCCAGCAGCATTTTTCCGGTTTCCTGGTGTTATCCCTTCGTATGCCTCGGCCGTTGATACAGCTACATCCGGTTTTACCAGCACAAAGGTAATATCCTTCAGGTTGCTGTCCTCGTCATCCACAGGCGCAGGATGTCTCGACACCTGTTGCCGGGCGATCTCGAGACGGATGAAGAAGGCAGCTGGTCAGCTCCCAGCCGGGCTGCATAGCGTTCCATCTCGGCACTACGTGTTCAGCCGGAAGCGTTCGTCAAACAGTCTGATCATGTAGGCGGCATCGGATGAGCCGCCGCCAAGTCAGCCTGCATGGGAATACATCGGCAAGGTGGGCATGTACACGTGGGGTGCATAGTCATGCGCTACGATCTGATAGGCTTTACCGCAGATTCTCGTTTTCGTCACATCGGTGGAATTGCCCGTCACCTTGAGGTCAACAGGCGTAGGAAGGAGACTCCTCGTCCATCTTTTTATTTCAGAGGCATCACAGGAGGAGATGGGGTAGAAGACTGTTTTCACAGGTCGTGGTAGCCGTCCGACCGTTTTGCAACAATGTTTAATCCAAGGTTGATTTTGCAGCAAGGGAATGTCATCAGTCTAGAAATGTTGTTTTAAAATTCTCTCTGCAAAGATAATAAAACGTTGTAATATTGCTGTCATGAATGGAATGTGCTAATTTTGCGCAGATGCGGAAAGAAATAGTAACGCAGCAGTCACTCGGGCCAGCAAGGCTCCCTATCGACACTGTCGGACATCTGCAGCCGCAGGCGAGCGGATATAGAAAGGTTGTCACTAGGTTGCCCTCATGATTGACAAAGGACGCCTTTTACGGTCGTGTCTGCAAATCATCAAGCCGGAGACTTTCTACAGAAGCCCGTCATCAGAAAATCTACGGGCGGTACAGTCAGCTGAATCTGCAGGAAAAGCCTGTCGACGATGCTGACCCGTCGTCGAGGGCTTCGCCCGTAAAGGGACGCTGATGAGATCGGCGGGCGCAGCCTATATCGTGGAACTCAGTTCGCAACTGGCCTCCTCTGCCCACATAGAGTACCATGCGCATATCCTTGCACAGAAGTTCCTTGCCCGACAGCTGATTCGGTTTTGCTTCGATAGTCGAGACAGATGCCTTCGACAGGACGGTCGATGTCGACGACCTGATGCGAAAGCCGAGGTGCGCTGTTCGAGATTTCCCAGAAGAACATGCTGCAAGTTACGTGCGAGATGAGACACGGTTGTCGAACAGGCCCGCCAGCTGCTGCTCAAGGGCTGCCAACAACAAGGCGGCCTGACGGGTCCCGCGGTTTTCACGACCTTGACAAAGATTACGGCGGGCTGGCGGGCTACGAGCCTGGTGATCATTGCCGGCCGATCCTGCCATGAGGAAAGACATCCTTTGCCTCAGCATTGCCAAGAGACATCGCCGTCGACTACCGTAAACCCATTGCTTTCTTCTCTCTTGAGATGAACAATGTGCAGCTTATGAACCGTCTGATTTCCAATGTCTGCTCTGTTCCGGGCAGCAAGATTCTCAACGGACGGCTGACGAATGACGAATGGGAACGCTTCGACTCTAATATCCGGAGGCTGCAAAGGAGCACCTATATATATAGATGATACCCCGGTCTTTCCATCTTCGAGGCTTCTGTACGAAGGCGCGCAGGCTGGTACGTGAGCATGACATCCAGATTCTGATGATCGACTATCTTCAGCTGATGAATGCCAACGGAATGCGCTTCAACAGCCGACAAGGAAGGTGTCGACCATCAGCCGCTCGCTGAAGGGCGCCGAGGAACTGAACATCCCCGATGCTGGCACTCTCGCAGCTGAGCCGTGCCGTAGAACAACGTGAGGAGTGGAGGGGCAAACGGCCGCAGCTGAGCGACTTGCGTGAGGTCCGGTGCCGCAGAACAGGATGCCGATATGGTGCTCTTCGTCCATCGTCACTAGAATATTATCACATTCTGCAGGACGAGAAGGGCAACGACCTCCATGGCATGGCACAGATCATCATTGCCAAGCACCGAAAAAGGGTGCGACGGGGATATGCTCCTGAACTTCGGGGCGAATATACCCGCTTCTCCAATCCGGAAGATGCGGCATTCTCTGCTCCCATGTCTGATGATCCGTTGGGAGGAGAGTTATCGGCAACAAGATGAACGATGAACCATTGCCGCCACCTCCTGGCGGAGACTTGCGTGTACCTTTCTGACAAGGACTTTGACAAAGAGCTTTTCGAGAGATTATAGCGCACTGGTTTCAGCAGGGCCTAGTCATTCTAAAGAAGTGCAGGTCCGCAGAAAGGACTGCAATACCCTGTAAGGGCGTGCAAGCTACTGCACTCCCCAAGTCACTGTGTGAAGCCGTTGTCGGAAAAGATCCTCTCACCGGATAAAGTCGTGCCAGGCCGCTGCAAAGAATCTGCCTATGGTTCTGTTCGCAGCAGGAGCAGAACAAACCTGAAAAACACCCTCTGAGAGGCCCCCTGTTTGTCCTGATTGTTTACTCTCTCCTGTGCCAGCAATGTTCGAGAATCACGTATGCCCGTATTTTTACAATACCGGTTAAGCGGCTGGAAATGTATTTCCATTCATTTTCCTAAATCACTTGTTTGCAGTAAGTTACAAACTGTCCGAGAACAGATTGTAGTTTGCGTTACAAAAGGGCCTTGATAGCACGTCAAGATAATTATAAAAATATATCTGTCTGAAAATAAAGAAGTTACCTTGTTTGTACAACTAAAACTGGTAACGATTTGAAACAAACGAACTACTTGGCTACGCTGTTTTCTGCTAACAAAAGAACGCTTGTTATTCTGTTTGCAAAAGATAATACTTTGTTACCGAATAACGAAAGCGTTTTTGATCGAGATATTCTTTATTATGCACTTTTTGTATGCTATGTTTTATATTCCCTTCACGTTTCTTCTTTCTGTTAGCTTGGTATCTGAGTTTGCGCTGCCATGCAGCTTCGGTTAAGTCATTGCCTTGTGTACTCGGGTGTAATTAAATCGCTAACCCTTCCACCACTTCATCGGCTGCGCTAACGATGGTGTCTGCCACTGCACCAATGGGATTCTGCACTTGTGAGGTATCATTGTCTCGTGAGATAGAGGAGCGGCTTGGAGGTACAAGTTGGTAGCCTGTATCAGATTGTTCTTTCTTTTCTGTAGGCTCTTGTACTGTTAGATGTGGTTTCTTGATTCTTCCTTGTTGGTTGTTTCAAAGTTCTTCTGCAAAGGAATGGTAGCCGAACTCCCTGCCGATTTCGGAAGCCTTGAAGGATTGCCCTGCGTATGAGAACTTCAAGCCCATATACCTTGCCCTGCTTGTTCTTCATACGCTTTATGGTAATGCCGTTTTTGTTCAATTCATAAAGGAACATGGAATGCCCCGTGACGCCTGTTCCTTTGTACTTGTCAAGCAAGGTGTAGCAAATCTTCTGCACCTGCTGCTTTGTTTGCTCTCTTGTAGGGCTGGCTTTTTCCTTTTGGTGTTTCCTTTCTGCCTTGACCTCTTTTGCAATGGTCAAGCCTTTCTCCCTGCTGATTTCCTCTGCCACCCTTGCAGCCCTATTGCTCACAAAGGTGGTATCATAGACTTCTCCATACAGACTGATACGGTTAGCAATTATGTGAATGTGTCTATTATCGGTGTCCTTGTGCGTTACTGCCACCCATTGGTGGTTGTCAAGTCCCATTTGCTTGGCAAACAAATGTGCTATCCACATATATTCGGACACAGACAGCTTTTTCTCGTCCTGCGGTGCGATGCCAATTTCGATACGGAGAAACTTGTTCCTGCAACGGCTGTTGTAGTTACTGACCACTTTCATTTCCTCATAGATAGTCTTTGGATCTCTGCTGCAAAGATTGTGGAATGCAAGCCGACTACCGAGTTTGCCTTCCCTGAAAATATAGTCCAAAGCTGTGCTTCCGTGCGCTATCGCCTTGCATTTACCTATCATTTCTTGTTAGATTTAAGACCTTATATATTTCATCATCCACCCGAAAATGCGGGTCGTAAAACCGCTTAAATGCCTCTTTGGCACATAGCGAAAGGTTCTTGGTGATATGTAGCCAATCCTCGTCCTTGAGCTTGATGAGATTGGAAATCTGCCCATAGAACCTTCCTGTATGTTGGAGAATGGCAATGGCTTCCCTCTCATTGTCTGTCATCTTGGGAACGGCTGTTACTTCTCCGTTAAGGAGTATTTCCCGACAATAATCGGAGAATTTCCGTCCCGTGCTTTCCGCCCTTGATTTGATACGTTTCTTCTCTTCACTGGTACATCTTACCTTGATGAACTCCGTTTTGTTCATCCGCTGTTCTTCTTTATCCTGTTGCTGCCATCGGGCAGCTTTTCCTTTATATCTGTTCATATAAGTTTCCTTGAAAGTTTATCATTGTAGATGATTTATTACCTTAATTCCTAAATACTGACCGATGAGAACGGAGTGATTACGGTCTTATCTCCCCGATAGTCTGACGAGGGGAGCAAGCGCTTTGTGGGTACAAACTGACGTCTTGCAATATCAGCTAACGAAACGTTTACGCACAAGGCGTTTTTGCTGCTTGAAAGTGAATGCTGTGCATTCCGTGTTTAACTGTGTTCGTGGTGTTCTCATCATTCAGTATGTTTGACAAATTTCTGTTGCTATGTTCTCTAAAAAAAGGGTTGAGAGTTTTTGAGTGGAATAATAGCCCCTTTTCCCAAAAAGTCCTCGACCCTTTTTCCTGTGATTTATAATCTCCTCCATTTATCTATGTCCTCACCGTACTCTTCCAAATGGAGACGCACGATGTTCTCCACGAAACTTGAAAGGTTGCTGCCCTGTCGCCTAACCTGCGCACGATGAAGTCGGCATGCTCCTGCGTTTCTCGGCTCAGATAGACCGCCTTTCGGTTGCACAGTTTGGTTGGCACAAGATAGGCTTGCTTGTAGGCTTCGAGTGTTTTCTTCCTCATTTTGGAGCTGATGCGTCTTTGAACAGCCATATTCTCAGTATGCCGTGTATGCTCGGATTTCCCGAAGTGATATCCGCTTCTCCTTGAGTAACACTGTCCTCATTTATTTCTACGTCCGTTGTTATTTCCTCCACAGGAACGGGTTGTGCTTCCGTCTGTGGGATTACCTCATTGTCCATTTTATCATCTTGGCATTCCAAGAACCATGAAAGGTCTTTGTCATTCATCATTGTTTTCTTTTTCATTTCTCTATCTCATTTTATGTTTGACTTGTTTTGATTTATTGCTTTGATTTTGTTCTGTAACCGACATGTGTGCCAGTATCTGCTCTTTATGATTCTGTCGCTCACGGACACGACTGACATGAAAATCGTTGAGATCCTTGAAGTCTTTGTAATGTATGTTCATGTCCTCAACATGGAAGCCTGCCTTTATGAAATCTTGAACAGCCCTCCGCCCAGCATCGTCATTATCAAGGAAGGTACGAATGGAAGATATTCCCTGCGCATTCATATACCGAATTGCTTTGGCGGTATTGCTCACGGAGTTTAGCACAAGGCAGGCACTTGTTACTTCTTCTTTCATTGAAAGAAAAGAAAGAAAATCCATAAATCCCTCGAACACACAAGTTGGCTGTATTTGGTTTATTATCTTGTCGGTGAATATAGGAGTAATGTCCTTCGGAGCTATCGTTCCCTTGAACGTGCCATTGTCCCGAAGTTCATGCCCTCCTGATTGATTGGCAAAGCCGATGGATTGATAGCGCCTGCCCCTTACCTCATAGCTGATACATTTAAGGAAAGGCTTTGCCTTTTCCAAATCAATGCAGCGTACCTTTGTAAGATACTCCTGCAAATGTGGCGGTAGGGTGTCTGATATACTTATCAGTTTCCTTGTCTCGTTTGCAGCCATCGTTGGTTGGAGATTGTTTTGTGAGAAGTCTTTGTGAGAACTATATACTGTATTATCGGGAGCGTTCTGCCCCTAAGTGGTGGATGGCTTCCGATAGCGTGCACCTCTCAAACGCATACAGAGGTCGATGATACTTCCGCCCCTGCATTCGGCATAGTCTATCCAAAGGTTCTTCTCTGTGTCCACTTTGAAACTCGGATGTGTTTCTGCACGCAGCGGTGAGCGGTACAACGCATAGACTGATGTTCTGCGTACAGGCTTGATGCCTTTTACTTTCAAGATACTCCACGATGGGGTATTGCTTGATGCGTGATAAATCTTCTTCTTTCATTGTGATATGTTTTAATTGAATGGATTGAATAATTTGTGTTTGAATGACAATGGTGTATTTGAATGATATTTGAATGGTAGGTGAATGCTTATTGAAAGAAAATCTTTTTTTCAGAAGTTTTTTCCCCTCCAAACTTTTTTCATCTTTCTTCTTACTACATACTATTTTTGACATAAGTAGTTGATTTCCAATATTATTTTTTAGTCCCAAGTTATACTACCAACCTACTACATGTGCCTACTACATCTGATAGTTGCAACTGCCTAATAAAGGACAAGGCAATATCTTCCTTACCTTATATACATAGATGGGACTGCCACCCTCTCGCCTCTTGCTCACTTTCTCAAAAGCCTGCCCTTTTTCAGGGCTTCGCCCATGTGCTTTAAGGACAAGGGATGATGCGTGTAAAGTCCCAAGTAGGTGATTATCTCTGTGGTAGTCATATAGGTACAGTTGGGACTATCCTCCGTAGGTTTCTCAAAACAGCGCAACAGTAGTTCCATTTCTGCCGTCTGTACTTGAAATCCTCACTCTCCTGTATAGTTCCGTTATCTCTTCATCGTCAAACCAATAGCGGAAACCCTATGCTCAGCAAGGCTTTCGCTTCCGCATAGACATTATCCATAGAAACAGCCTTTGCTCTCTCAATATCTATGGAAAGCACTTCAAAGGGCAGAAACCGTCTGCTGCCCTGTGGGGTCGGTATGAAATCGTTACCATTTACCGATGCACGAAACTCGCCAAGTGTGGGTGTTCCTCCACATACTTGTCGTAAGGCATACGGTACTTGACCATCGGACAGGTGATGAGGTTTTTCAGTTCGTTCTCGTCACGCTTTGTTGAGGGCTTTGAGCTGGTCGTCAATGTTTACGATGAGGTTTTGCCCTATAGGTAAGCGTGTCCTTCTCTTGCGGATATATCTTTCCCGTGTAGCTGTAACCATGCAGGGCAGGTGGGCAGAGCAAGTCAAGGAAAGTTGTCTTGAACTTGCCCTGCTCGCCTGTCAGTACAAGACAGGTATGGTTACGCATTCACGGTCGTCCATGGCGTTGGCGACCACTGCCACGAGCCATTTGGTAGTATGGCAGCCACTTGTCAGAGTTGCGCACAACTACGCAACTTGCCAATTCGGGAATGGCTTTTCAGTGAAAGGGAAGAAATATCACAATGGTTATTGTGTTCATTATTACCATTACCACTACTGCCATGACTACAACTATCGCTATTGCCACTATAATTACCTCTGCTATTACCAATATCACCAAGGGCAATCCATTGAAATACTCCCTGTATGGGATTGACACGTGGAGAAGCTGCTCTCTATAATGGAATAGAGGTTGTCGGAAGATGTGATAATCCCCACATCGTTGTCAAGTTCCCTGCGGAGCGTGTTGCTTTCATAGCGACCCACTTTTTGAGAAGTGAGCATCTTCCTTACTTCGGTATTCGGTTCGCCCCAACACCGTGTTGTACTAAACTCATAATAAGAGGAGATAGGTTTCTATCTCACCATTTTTGGAGGAAGTCTTCCTTTGCTTGGGCGTATTATTTTCGTCCACTGAATTGCCTTTATCTGCATTCCTTTTCATTATATGCTTGGTTTGGTTTCCGAGAGTGAAGTTATGAAGAGAACTGGAAAGTTCCAAGCATTCGGAGAGTGCTTGCATAATGTTGCGTTCATTCGCAATAAAGTTCGCACGGATTTTTGAAGAGACAGGAAAAGAAATAACTGATTTAAGCCCGAATTAAATCAAAACAGGGGATAAAATAGCAAGGAAAGATAGAGGTAGAAGTGTACCCTTTTGCACACGTTTGCGGTATTCTGCACCGATATTGCAAACAATAAGAATCAGCACAGAAATAGGGTAGCTTTTGTCCACACCAAGAGTGCTACAAGGTGCCACTTAAAAGAAGTATGATAGAATAGGACATGCACCGCCCTATCTTTGCGCCAAACAGACGGCGAAAGAAGAAAACAGGGAAAGAATGCGCAAACGGCTGCCGATAAAATGCGTTAGTTTTTCCTTGAAGTTCCCGATATTTCCCTGCTGTTCCCTGCTGCTTTGAAGTGTGACAAACTCATCATACCTTTGCAGGCATAAACGTGCAGTGAAACGTAGAACAGACAAAGGTGTTGTCAATACCAATAAGACAGAATTACAAACAAAATAACAATAAAACTATGGGATATTTTATCATTACGGATTCAAATTGGGCAAGGTTGAGAAACGAGATACTCAGTCTTGCCGAGACCTGCCACAAGGCATTCGGAGAACAGAGCAGACACACCGATTGGCTGCACAACGGCGATGTATGCAGGTTGCTTAATATCAGCAAGCGTACATTGCAGCACTATCGGGATACAGGTGTGCTGCCGTTTACGCAAATAGGGCATAAGTGCTATTACAGGCGTGAGGACGTGGAGCGGCTGTTGCAGACTAAATCGGAGAAGACAAAAACAGACAGATTAAAGAATAACAAATAAGACAAGGGTATTATGGAATCAGTAAAGGACTTGAATATGGAAGCGGATGATATGCAGGTGGTGCTGTCCGCACTTGAAGGAATGAACAGACGGATAAAGGAAGTGGCACAGACACACAAACCGCTGTTTGGCGGTGAGCATTTCCTGACAGGCAAGGAAGTATGCGAACGGCTGTATATCAGCCCTCGTACCTTGCAGGACTATCGGGACAGGAAAGTTATCCCCTACACGCAATTCGCAGGGAAAATACTATACAAGGCTTCGGATTTGGAGAAGTTATTAGAAGAAAATTCCATTGCGTAGATGTTATGAAATATTTAAGGGAAAGATACAGCCTTAATTATAGAAATATTTTGTAACATAATGTTTGGGTCAGGAGGTATTTCTCCTTGACCTTTTCTTTTTTTTATAGGAATGAAACACAGTGCCATCAAACGCATTAACAAACTTCTTTCTTCGTAATTCTGTTTATATGTACCTAAAACGCAGTATTTTTCTCAGAAATCATACTAAAAACTTGGAAATGTCACAAATTCCTAAATTTACACCGTCTAATTTAGTATAAACCCTTTTAATAAAGAACTTATGAAAAAGGTATTACTACATTGTTAATTTTATTTGCAACAACAGTTGCTGCTTTTCTCAAAGTGTGGAAGCATTAGTTATTACGAGAAGAATCCAAGCTTAGGTGGCGATGTGAAGATTCTCAAGTGTACAAAATCAATTACAGAGGCTCAGACTTTCACCACCTTTGAAGTCGAAGCTCCAGTTTCGGGGCTTCCATTATGCCAACTTCTGGGTGTTAGGGGACGAAGAAAGCAGATGGCACACTATCTGTTTACAAAGTAATGGTAAACAACGAGTTGCAAGATGATGTCTTAGCCCCTGTGTCAAACGACTGGCAGGCGATAGGCTTGAAGAAGTCTTCAAAGGTGTTCCTGAGAAAAGGCAAGAACACCATCTCTATTGTTGGGACTGCTCCTGACGTTCCAGAGGTTGAATTTGTCAGACTTTTCTAAGGATTTGGGAAATTCTACCATTTTCGTCTCAAAATTACAATGACTATAAGGTAGAACTTAAGACCTTATCTCATGAGAATGCACTCAGTAATGCAGAACCGTCTTTGAATTTCTGTGGCAGAGACACATTGGCTATACCTTTGTTTGCAAAAGCAAGAAGTGTTTCCTACGACTCTCCTTTGTATGATTTTGAATACATTAGAAATTGCAAAATAAAGTACTCTTTTTTCAAGACAGTTTCTTTCCAGAGAGGACAGCAAATATTTATAGCGACAAACGGAATTGACAACTATGACCATGTTCTTGAGTTGTTCAGTGCAAACAATCCTGAGCGATACACATGGAATGCACATTCCAACAATCAATGCCTTGCTTCCTTGAATGTCAACATTCCTGAGACGGGACTTTACTACGTCAGAGTACGTTCATGGCTCAATGCCACAAGCGGACTTGCTAATGTCAATATCAACGGAGAAAATTATTACAGCAATGTCCCTTTGTTTAGTTTGGGAATAGTATGTAATCAAGGAACAGATCAAGTATATAACACTTTTGTATGCTCCAAGGGAGGTGATCCGATGGTTTGGATAGAATCTTACGGAAATCCATCTGGAATTATCGCCACAATGATGATTATCAAGGAATGGAGACTTTGATTGGGGAAGATGGGCGCGAATTAACAAAAAGTACTCAGTAGCAGGCAATGCCGTTTTGTTGTCGCAGTACAGCTCTTTATCAGCCAGAAGTTCTTTGCAATGTTTACATAAAATGTAAAAAAAGCAGCGTAAATAACGTTACATATGCTGGCTCTTTTCCTTACTTGAAGGAAGACGATGCGATTATGTCCGCTCCCGAGTCTCGAACCTATAACTGTATAAGCTGGTCTGGAGGAATAACATCCTATTAGGGAATGGCCTCCTTCGACGCATTCTAACTTCTACGACCCTGACCCGTTGAGGGCTTTTGACAAATTCTATGCGTCAAGAGGACTTACAAGGGTTGGTGCAAATGCTGAAAACGGGACAGTTGCTTTTATGGGCTATCGTGCGGAATGGAAAAAGAGAATATACGCATGCTTCTGTTCGGGATGGGGCTGATGGCAATTTGCATGGATATGACTGGGGAAAAGTAAGCCTGGTGCTTTGGCACAGAACTTTCCATCCTAGAAACGGAGTGAGAGGTAATTCCTATGGGGAAATCGTAGAATATTACCGTAAAGACACTTCGTTGGGAACAAAACCACAGTTAAGTGCCGATGCAAAAGTAGCACAGGTTTCGTTTACCGATTTGGAGCAAGGTCTCATTGAAAGCAGAATTGCCTTGCTGCCTGCTGGAACAGAAAGCAAGTTCAAGAGTTTAGTTGCACTTTGGGATAAGGATATAAACCAATCTCCTTATAGCAGTTTTGAACAATTAGGAGAATATGACAGTTATCGTCAGCTTAAATCTTATTGCGCATCTGTTCCGTCCAGTCAATTCTTGGTATATAAGGAACTGGGAGAAGGCAACATCTTTATGACTAAACTGTTGGAAGATTTGGTACCACAAATTCCAACAATCAAAAAAGAGACAAAATTTGGGGCTAAGCCTGTGCTGACCGCTCCTGTGGTCATTACGGAAAGCGAGCTGGTTTCTCCTTATGCAAACACGATGCTATATGTGAAAGGATTGCTCAGCGGTATGGATTTAACTCCTGTGGTTCAAGAGGATTCAGCCAATCCTACAAAAAATGGCAGCAGCTTTGGTGTAGAAGTCTCAGGGAACACTCTTAGCATAAGCTACACCCTTGAGAATGATTGTCAATTCTCGATGACTATAACAGATGTTTATGGGCATGTTGTTACCTCTTATAAACAGAATAAGTACAAGGGTTCTTATTCATACAAGGCGACATTGCCTCATAGCGGTACATACGTTATAAGTTATAGTGAAAAATAACAAGACAAAACAGCAAAAAGATAATCGTTGAATAATTCTTTTTCTCCGCATACCAAGTTAACTTGGTATGCGGAGAATACTATAAACATAATCAATGTATAACGTTTTAGACTATCTCGTAACTGGAGGTGCATTTGTAAAAAACATAACAGTACCTACAGATAAGACTTTATCATCCTTGATGATTTATTCCACATCACTTTGTCAGTCACGGTGAAAACATTGCTCTATTTGGAAAAAGCCAATAGAGCATTTGTCATTATCGGACATCATTCGGATAATGTCGAGCAAGTGCGTAACAAAACGGACAACCGTCGGTCTGGAGGGGGGGGAATTTATTTTACATCCTGAAGCTGATGCAATACTGAACTGGTTTCACAACAACCATACAAACTACACCCTGCTATCAAATTGCCTTGCACCCTCTAAAGTTATCGAAGCTGTAAAGAAATACAAGCCCAAACATCTGTATGTTTCCTTAGATGGGAACAAGGAAACATATAAAACTCTAAGAGGGCGTGACGGATATGACAAGGTCATTCAGGTGGTGGAAAGCTGTAAGGACTTTGTTCCCATATCGTTCATGTTCTGCCTTACTCCATGGAACACGTTTGAGGACATGGACTATGTTATTCAGCTTGCCAAACACTATAACATTGATGTCAGAATAGGCATTTACAATACGATGGATTTCTTTGATACCACCGAGGACCTAATGGAGGTCGGAAATGACTACATAAAAAAGATTCCGCAATCTATCCATAAAACACAGGAAAATTTTGACTTTGTGGCTCTGTACGATGAATGGAAAAAAGGAAATCTGCGCCTAAGATGCCACAGTATATACAATGAACTGGTAATCCATTCCAATGGGAATGTTCCCCTGTGCCAAAATCTGGATGTGATTCTCGGCAATGTTCACAACAATACTCTTGACGAAATCTTCAATTCACAAAGGACTGCTAAGATTCAATGTGAGTATTCCCATGACTGCAACAAATGCTGGATTAACTACCATCGTAAATTTGACATAATACTTCTCCGTGCAGCCGAGAGGTTTTTCCCTAAAAAACTTATCGAAGCGTTTTACGGGAAATATCAGTGGACTGCTGATGAAAAATGCACGTACCGCAAATATTTCAAAGGATTAATATAGCCTAAATGACAGACATTCAGAAAATCATCAGACTTTACAAGCGCAGAAGGGATAATAAATATCTCTCCGACTGTTATGAGAAGAACTATGCTATAATTGGTTTTGGAAACCACACCATCCACAACCTTTTCCCCGTCATCCAATTTCTACAAGTCAACGTGAAGTATGTGTGCTGTTCTTCCACGAAAAAGGCAGAACTGATAGGGAAAAAATTCAAGGGCATAATAGGGACAACATCTATAAAGGATATTCTCAATGACGAGACAGTCGCAGGAGTGTTTGTGTCAGCCACACCTGCGTCACATTTTGAAATTGCATCAGAAGTTATAAAATCGGGGAAATCTCTTTTTATAGAAAAACCTCCCTGTATGTGTTTAAAGGAACTAAACAGCCTTATTGACAAGCAAAGGTTATTTGGATTTAATACCACAGTTGTCGGAATGCAAAAAAGACATTCTCCGCTTGTTTCCAGATTGAGAAAGGAAATAAAAGGCAGGGAATTAAATAGTTACAGCCTACGTTACCAAACGGGATTGTACCCCGAAGGCAATGAGATATACGATTTGTTTATACACCCTATCGACTTGGTCGTTTTTCTTTTTGGAGGGGCTAAGATACTGGCGATGCATAAAGTCAAAAGTACAAAAAAAGGTGGTGTGACCTACCTGCTGATGCTGGAACATGACAATATTATTGGTACTTTGGAATTATCCACACTTTATTCTTGGAAAGATGCTAGTGAAAATGTCAGAGTGAACACGCAGGACGGAACGTATGAAATAGACCAGATGGAGCGACTGTCATTTGTGCCATCAGTATGTACCATAGGTGGAGTACCAATCGAAAAAGTGCTCCCCACCAAATTATCCAACGAGTGTCTTTTATCAAGAAACAACTTCAATCCCATTTTGGCAAACAATCAGATTTACACACAGGGATATTTTTAACGAGATAAAAGATGTTCGTGGAAATGACGGAAATGAAAAATGGTACAGCAGAAGAATATACGGATTTCATGACGCTGCGTTCCACATACGCTATATTAGAAGAATTAAACAATATAAGATAAAAAGATGAGACATTTATTTACATCGGAGTCCGTTTCAGAAGGACATCCCGATAAGATTTCAGACCAGATTTCAGATGCGTTGCTTGACTATTTCCTTGCTTATGACAGAAATGCTCACTGTGCAATAGAAACATTCGTAACGACGGGGCAGGTGGTCATTATGGGTGAAGTGCGTTCCAGTACATACATCGACCTTCAGAATGTTGCCCGCGAAACAATAAACAAGGCTGGTTACACAAAAGCTGAATATCAGTTTGACGGTGATTCATGCGGTATCCTCACGGCTATTCACGAGCAGAGCGATGATATAAACAGAGGCGTTTCCAATAAAGATACGGACGAACAGGGTGCAGGAGACCAAGGTATGATGTTCGGCTATGCTACCAATGAAACCGAAAATTATATGCCAGTTTCTCTTGATTTGGCACATCTCATTATGAGAACACTCTCCGACATACGCAAGGAGGGCAAGGAAATGACTTATTTACGCCCCGATGCAAAAAGTCAGGTAACAATAGAATACACCGAGAACAAAAAACCTCTGCGCATTGACACAATAGTGGTAAGTACTCAGCATGACGATTTTGACGTGGACGACAAGAAGATGCTGGACAAGATTAAGAACGATGTGATTAACATTCTTATGCCTCGTGTCATTTCCCAATGTGATTCCAAAATACAAAAGCTGTTCAACAGTAACATAAAGTATCTTGTAAATCCAACAGGAAAATTTGTTATAGGAGGTCCGCATGGGGATACGGGGCTTACTGGGCGAAAAATAATTGTGGATACATATGGGGGACGAGGAGACATGGCGGAGGTGCTTTCTCTGGAAAGGATCCAAGCAAGGTAGATCGCAGTGCTGCTTATATGGCACGATATATTGCCAAAAATATGGTAGCAGCAGGGGTTGCGGACGAAATTCTTGTGCAGCTGGCTTATGCCATCGGTGTGGCTGCTCCTGTCAGCGTATCGGTTGATACATATGGACACAATAATGTCGGAATGTCGGACGGAGAAATTGCACAGAAGATTTTTGAAATGTTCGACCTGCGCCCCTAAAGCCATTGAAAGGCAGCTTTAAACTAAACCAGCCGATGTACACGGAAACGGCAGCTCTATGGTCACATGGGACGGAAAAATGAAGTTGTGAACAAAACATTTACAAGCAGGTATCATGGAACAAAAAACATTCAGGTGGAATTGTTTACATGGGAGAAATTAGACATGGTGGATACGATAAAAGATAGTTTCCGCATAAAATAATTAGGGACGATGATAAGGACTAAGGGACTCTCTGTCATGTTGCTTATTTTTGGAATTGCTTTTGGGACTCGTGGAATTTCTTTGTCTCTCCGGGTGTGGAAACGACAGGGAAGAATATGAGTACATCTATTACCCTGAAGGCACTTCATGGAAAGAAATAGTGACAGACCCTTTCCGTCCTTTTTTCTATCAGATTTATCTATATACTGTCAGGGAAGACACCATCATTAAGGGAGACGAATACAGGAAAGTTTATGTAAATGGCAAGAAAAATGCCGTTTTCTACCTCCACGAGCAGGGAAAACAAATTTTTTATTACGACAAGTTCATTCCCAAACCCTTACTTGTCTATGATTTTGAATGGAAAATAGGCAAGCCTGTTTCAGCATTTTTGGTTGATGACAGAAGTTTCCATATAATTGATACCATCAGGCAAATCAGCAGAGAAAAGTTGTCGCTTCATCAGGAATACAAATACATAGACACTCCGCTGGGCAGATATGTAAACTCTATAGGATTTGTTGACCAATCTCTCTTTCCGTATTCGATGTCCAAAGCAAGGGAAGGTTTCATTATTAAGACAATATATTTTGAGCGAGGGGAAAATGAGATGTTTAGTAACCATAATTACGACTATTTGTGGCAATAGAATTGTTGCCTTCAAGGAATATGCACGACAGCTAAGAAAAACCTTCTTGTATTTGTCAATCTTATCTACATAGCCATATCCGAAAGTTCACAATCCTCTGACCGCATTCCACGGCTAAAAACATATCCTTTCCGTTCATGGATTGGTAGTATGTAGTCATACCGTAGTTGCACATATAGTCATCTACCAACTACAACGTAATACCTTCTCTTTCACTGTGTTACCTTGTTTTGTAGTAATGTAGTAAGATAACAGTGAAAGAAAAAGGATTGGTACATATTCAGCTATTGACACCCCTGTCATATATGATGATAGGAATGACAGAACTCCCTTGGATGCATCAACTCACTGCACACATGCTTTCTGAACAGGTGGGCTTCTACGCTGTCAAGCAAGAAGGAAAGGGCGATAATTGTAGGTACGGGTAGAGCGGTGCGTAGCCCCTTACCTCCTTATCCGTGACTATTTTCCTTTCGTCTGCGTCCCTTTCTTCTGGATGCAGGACGGATTCTTCGGTTATCGTCCGAAGTCTGCCATTGACTTTTCTCCATGTAACTCCGAAGAACCTTGCAAGCTCGCCCTCGGTCATGGCTACTTCGCCTTTTTCCCCTGCGGATAACCTGCATACCATTTCCCCACTCGAAGTAGCTGCGCCCCGTGTCCAGACGGATTGCAGCCTTGGTCTTTATTCCATCTTCCGTATTCATGCCGTTTCCTCCATGCTTTTGTTTCTGCCTGTGTTGGCAATAGCCATTGTACCTATGGTAATAGTTTCCTTTACCGTTACCTTATCATCCTCTTTGTTCTTTTCCTGATGTTTGGCGATGAGTCTGTCCATATCCTCTGATATCTTTTTGTCCGTCACCTGCGCATAAACTTGAGTGCTTGATATGGAGGCATGCCCCATCATCTTGGCTATGCTCTCAATGGGAATACCTGCGCTTAGGCTCATCGTGCCGAATGTATGTCTTGCCATGTGGAAGGAAAGTCTTTGGCAGATACCGCAAGCCTTTCCCACAATACTCAGTTTGGCATCCATGACACTGCGGCTGCAATCACGGTGAAAGACAAGGTGATCCCCTTTTTCTTTCACCAGCAGATATTCTTCACTTCTTTCCTGCTCTTTCTGGCAATGACTGATGATGGCTTCCGCTATGGGATGTAACGGCACGATGAACTCAACCTTGGTCTTCTGACGTTCCTTTCTTATATACATCTGTTCGTCCGCTGTCGTTTGGATATGCTTGTTTTCTAAATTCTCCATGTCTGAGATAGCCAAGCCTGTGAAGCATGAAAAGACAAACATCAGTCTTGCCAGCTCCGCTTCCTTGTCGTTCATCTTCATTGCCATAGTTTCATCACATCGCTCTTTTGCAGAAAGCGTATCTTCTTTTCCTCTTTCTCATACTTGGTATTCTCAAACGGATTGCAGCGGATAATCCTCTTGCTGACCGCACGGAACATCAGTCGGCTCAGCCAGCAGAGGTTGCTGTTGATGGTGGATACTTTCAGTCCACGCTTTTTGAGAAAGAAACGGTATTCCTCGAACAAGTCCTCTGTAATTGTTCCGATGGATATGTCTTGTACTCCTTTGTTTTCTACAAATTCACGGAGATTTCTGTCAGAATAAAACAAATTCAGGTAAGTTCCCTCTGCCCTTGATCTGCCAACACTTTCCTTGACTGTTTGGAGTTCCGCCCAGCTCATGGCAAGGAGCGTGGTCGATTGGTGGCAATACCCTGTAAGCGGTTCTTGATAAGCTCCACACTTACCACTCCATCCTTTACAAGAATGTCCCTGATAGGTCTTTTTCCACCAAATCCCTGAATTCTTTGATTCTTTGGTTTGTCTTCTTGTTGGTTGTCAAACCCTGCTTGGTGTTCCACTCGACAGGATGGCACTCTTCGCCTGTGGTAATGGCTGTGTTCTTTCCGTCGATGGTGATACGGCAGAGAATGGCGGTATTGCCGTCTGCCTTTGTTTTCTGTCTGTTAATATAGAACAGTATCTTGAATGTACTTCTCATAATGGTCTTGATTGAATTGTTCATGTTTTTATTTAACGATAAAACAATGTTGAATGAAAGAAATGGTCAGATAGCCAACTGCATATCTTCAGTGAAAGAAAGGAAACGGTCAAATTCTCAAAGAGTTTCCGCGGTGTTACCTTTTGCATAACGCTCGGTCATGCTCACGTTGGAATGCCCCAGCATCTTGCTTACCGTTTCAATAGGCACACCCTGTTCAAGCGTGATGAGCGTGGCAATGTGTGCCTTGCCGTATGTGTGGTAAAAGGAAACGAGATGCCAGCACGAAGCCGCAGGGCTTTCAAATAAGATTGGTAAGTGGCATATCCCATGAAAGGGAGCAATGTTTCCCTTTCATCGCTGTGGAGCTTCTCCATCAGCCATATGGCTTCGGGCAGCAGTTTGACACGACAAGGCACACCTGTCTTGTGGCGGTTGAACTTCAGCCAAAGGCTACCCTCGTCATCACGCACAAGATGGGACTTGTCCAGTTCCATCAAATCACAATATGCAGCACCCGTATAACAGGCAAAGAGGAAAATATCCCTTGCCGTTTCCATTTCCTCCTCCAAGTCCTCCAAGTGGAGAGTCTTTAACTTCTCAAATGCCCCTCTGTCAAGTGCTTTGGGGAGTTTCTTGTTACCCTTGCTGATTTTGACTTTGTCGAAAAGCAGGATGTCTGCCAATCCCTCACGGTAAGCCAGCCTGCATACCGTCTTCAAATGGGTGGCGACATTGTAGAATGAGCTTTCCTGAAATCCACACTCCCCTAAGAAGTACTGCTGAAACTCATGGATGAAGTTCTCTGTCAGTTGTGAGAGGGCTAAGTCAGAAACCTTATACTTCTTTTGGATGAACTCCTGCAAGTGGATTCTCGTGGAGTGATAGCTTGCCATTGACTCTTTTCTGATGTCTACACCGACATGACTTTCTTTCTCCTTTATGAGCATATCAAGTCTTTCGATGAGCATGCACCGTGTCTGCACACTTCCTTGAAACTGTTTCTTCACATCGGTTGCGTCAAATGGGCAACCTCTTGCAAGCAAAGACTGATAGGCTGACTGAATGGACAGCAGCAAATTCTCCAACCTGCCATTCACTTCCACCGCCTCACGACTTTTTCCGTCCATTCTGCTCTCACGGGGATTCCACAAGTCAGGATTGCAGGAGAGCTTGCAACTGAACTGTGCGATGGAACGCCCAATGGTTATCCGTCCCATAATCGGAGCCTTGCCCGACTTGTCCAGACCGCTCTTTTTGAGGTAGAGCAACACCTTCATTTTTTCTGTTTTCATACGCTTTGATGTTTTGTGGCAAAAATTACCAATTTCAAAGCGTTTCTCTCTTATGCAGAAAACTGCCGACCGCAGCAACAGCCACACGAGTAAAAATAATTCAGTTACCGAATATTACTCCATCGTTACCTATGGCAAAATCGGGTAACGCTCTGGTAACTGAACTTCTGCCTAAATCTGCATATTATAACTCTTTTTGAAAAGAGCACTTCTATGCAAATTATTTCGTTTCCTGCTCATTATCAGTCAGTTTACACCAACTTCGATATTTCTTCATTTTCGTTGATTAGTTGCATTCAAAAGCGTAGGTTTTGCGATGCAAAACAGCCGCTTTCGCAATGCCAAATCGAATTTATCGTTTTTCAGCGAAATTATCTTTACAAAACCGAGGCGATTTTCCCACGTGTTGGCTGAAAGTTTCTAGAAATCCTAGATAAATTAGAATTACTATATAAACCCTTTCTCATTCAATACCAGGAAACGCAATAAACCACGCACCTACCTGCACTGAGCGATATAAAAACATAAAAAACGTGTAGTCCTGATAGGCACAATGCCATTCGGAATTACACGGTTTTTATGTTCTGTGCGCTGTTTACTTCACTACGAAGCTACGGTTCACACGTTTACAACGAGAATGTAACAGCCATTTGCCACATTATTGAGTGCAATTGTGCACGCGCCTTCGGCGTTGGTGTGCGCATCTGCAATCTTTGTACCGTTGGTTGCATAAAGCAACACCTTGGCATTGCCTTTGTACGGCTTACTGTAACCTTGCGTGTTGCAGCATTGTAGTCGATGCTGATGCCCGCTGCTTCGGTGGCTTCGATGCTTGTAGGATTCTCACAGCCTGTACCGTCGCCCTCTACATCTACCTTCCAGCCCTTATCGGTAGCAATTTTTGTATAGCTGATGGTTGTTTCTGGGTTGCCGTTTATTACCAATCTGTTGGTTGAGTGCTTAACGGTTGGTAAAGTTCTATAGAGTTTGTTCAGCTCGCATAGCGTCAAGGGAGTTGTGGCTAACATTTACTGCGTCTAATTTAGCAAAGCTTCGAGGCAGTTTGAGTGCTGTTAGCTTAGCATTGTGTGCATTCAAATTCAAGAGGTCTGACAGATATTCAACATCGAGCTTCTGCAGATTTGTTTCAGAAACATCGAGCCATTGGATAGCGTCAGACATTTCGTACTTAAGTGTACTCAAAGCCTGACAGCCAGATACGTTGAGCGTATTCAATTTAGATTGCGCAGAAAGGTCTATCGCTGCAAGCGATATGTTGTCGTTCAACTCAACTTCTTCCAAATCGGAATTGGCTGCAAATTTAACCGCTTTCAGAATATTCAATCCCGATTTAAGAACTTTCAGTTTAGCATTGGCACTTAGGTCTAATGTCTCAAGGGCACTGTGAGAAACATCTACAACCTCCAACAATGGGTTCTTAGATAAATCTACGGCGTTAAATCTCTTACCATTGAACTTACATTCTATTTGCGTAATATCGCCATAGAACTGGATAGTTGTTGCATCAATAGCCTTGTAGACGGGTGCATCGCCAGGTTCCAAGAGCGAATTGATGATTTTTTCTTTAAATTCGGCGTTACCTTCTTTCACCCAAATCTTTGTATTATCCCTCTTTGCTGCCAACTTTACCTTAATGTCTAAATTGCTTGCAACCGTCAAGGTTATGACAGGAGCATCGGCAGGAGGGACTATCGGTGTTGCACAACCTGTGCCGTCGCCTTCCGCATCGGGTATCCACCCCTTGTCTTCCGCTATCTTTGTGTTGCACGTCGCAGTGCCTTTATTGTCTTCAATGCCAAGATTTGGTTCGGTAGCTTTCATTGTTGGCAATGCTCTGAATATATCGTCCAATGCGCAGGCATCAAGTAAATTGCTTTGAAGAGACACCACGCTCAGGTTCTTGGCATTTTCGGGGAACTTTGCAGCCATAAGCTTACTGCCGTATCCGCCAAATTGTTCGAGCGCAGACAAGGCACTAATATCCAACTTTTGCATACCTGTACCATTCATATACAGAAATTTAAGAGCTGGATTGTTCTTGAATACCATTGTGGTTAATGCTCGACATTCGTTTACACTCACCTTTTCCAACTTGGTTTGGTCGGAGAAATTCACTTCAGCAAGTTCCTTGTTGTTGTTCAAATCTATTTCTTGCAACTCGAATTGGGTGCTAACTTAAGCGAAGTTATGTTGTTGTAACCGCATTTCAGCTTTTTAATATTGGTGTTAGCCAACAGGTCTAATGCTGCGAGGTGGCACTTCTCGGCAGTAATTTCCTCGATTAGCTTGTTCTTGGAAGCATCGATTGCAGTTATCTTTGCAAACTGTTTAGAACAGTCCATCTTGGTTACATTGCCATAAACATACATTGCACCCGAAGTAGAAGTGAAAGACAGTGCTGCGCCCATAGTAGAATTGATGGTTACTTGCTGGAAGCCATCGCCGCCATTGTTCAGCCAGATAAGCGTATTATCTTTTGTTGGCAGCAAATTTTGCAAAGACTTTTCTTGTTCTTTTGCAACTGTCATTTTAATGAGTGGTGCATTTTCGGGAGGAATCTGAGTTTGTGCCATTGCATTCCCGACAAATAGCGTAAGAAGCAGAGAGTATGCTCCATTTTCTTTAAAAAGTAGTTCTGTTTCATCTTCTGATTTAATTTAAGTTCCACAAAATAGTTGTTATTTAAATGTATTTTCTTTATAAATGAGGTATGTTTCTTTTGGTTTTATGACACGTGTTGCCATTTATCGTATCTAATTTACAAATATATGAATAAAAAGAATAATAGTAAACAAAATGATTGTATTTTATTAAATATATGACAAGATGTATTGATTTTTATTAAAAATAAGTAAAATATGAACAAGAAACAAAGAAGCAATAACTAAATAATTGATATTTTTGCCTAAGCATTTGATACATCACTGTTCGCTTTGCACATCATCGGTAA